>Ga0097682_1000677_pt1 | contig 49076 bp, 51 predicted proteins | sample ThiBio_1000_biof_2_FD_72843 | JGI IMG/M metagenome (GOLD analysis project Ga0097682, IMG submission 72843) | Wastewater bioreactor microbial communities from Cape Town, South Africa - Thiocy_cont_1000_biof - 1398105538229 (version 2) (version 2) ...
GCCCGTGGTCGCCAGACGCGCGCGAAAACCGTGACGGCGCTTGCGCACCAGTTTGCTGGGTTGATAAGTCCGCTTCACGGGTCCGTTCTCCGCTGACCGGGCAATTCGCCGAGGAATGAGGTAAATCCACGATTTTGAGCCCGAAGCGGGCCGTTTTCGGCTCCCAAAGAGCCGCGCCCGGACAAGCCGGGCGATCGCGGACAATTGGCGCGGCTTATACGGGAGCGCTCCGTTTTCGTCAACGTTTGCCTGAGGACCGCGCGCGGGCCGGAAACGGCGGCGGAAGCGAGGTTCAAGCAGACTGCCCGGCGGATGGAACCCGAGGTCTGCATCAGCCCGCCTCAGAGGGTAATTTCCTCCTGGATTGCATCGGTATAAGATGACGGATCGGTCATTTGACCCGGTGCGTGGTCGGACTCTAACCTTCGTGTCAGGTTTCGGCAGATCTTTTTACAGATCAGGTCTTTTTACGGATGACGTCTCCGGTGGATATTGTGCCGCAAGCCAGTGAGCGGCTGCGCGTGGAGCCATCGCGGGTGGTGCCGCGCGGGCGGCTCGGTCTGTCGGGAAAGCTGCTGCTCTTGACGATTCCACTGGTGATGATCGCGGAAGTGCTGATCTACGTGCCCGCGATCGCCAATTTCCGGATGAATCGCCTCAACGACCGGATCGCCGCGGCCAACACCGCCGCCTTTGTGCTCGACGCCGCGCCCAGCGGCATGGTGCCGGAATCGCTGGCGCGGCAGATTCTCGACAGCATCGGCGCGCGTGCGGTGGCGATCAAGATGGGCCAGCAGCGCCGGCTGCTCGCCAGCGCCAATCTGCCTTCCGCGGTCGACCATGATGTCGACGTGCGCGAGATGACCGCGTGGGAGGCCATCGTCGGCGCCTTCGAGACCATGCTGGAGCGCGGCAACGAAACCATTCGCGTCATCGGTCCGGCGCCGGGCGGCGCTCAGTTCATCGAGGTTGTGATCGACGAATTGCCGCTGCGGCGGGCGATGTATCGATTCTCCGGCAATCTGCTGCTGTTCTCGTTCGGCATCGCGATCCTGACGGCGGCGCTGGTGTATTTCGCCCTGCATTACCTGTTCGTGCGGCCGATGCGGCGGCTGACGGCCAACCTCGTCGGCTTCCACCGGAATCCGGAAAGCTCGGCGAGCATCATCCTGCCCACGGAGCGCGGCGACGAAATCGGAATCGCGGAGCGCGAGTTGTCGGACATGCAGCGCGATCTGGTGTCGATGCTTCATCAAAAGAGCCGGCTGGCGGCGTTGGGCCTCGCGGTCTCCAAGATCAATCACGACTTGCGCAATCTGTTGGCTTCGTCGCAATTGATCTCTGACCAACTCGCCAGCGTGCCGGAACCGCGCGTGCAACGCTTCGCGCCAAAACTGGTGCGGTCGCTGGAGCGGGCCATCGCGCTGTGCCAATCGACATTGTCATATGGTCGGGCGCAGGAAGCGGCCCCCGACCGGCGCATGATTCTCGTCGAGCCCATCGTCAACGAGGTGCGGGAATCGGCGGGGCTCGGGACACAGGCCGCAGTGCCGGTGCCGATCGGCTGGATCAATGCCATCGAACGCGGGCTGACCATCGACGCCGACCCCGACCAGTTGTTCCGGGTGCTGCTCAATCTGGTCCGCAATGCCAAGCAGGCCCTCGAGAGCCAGCCGGAAACCGACACCGCCACCCAGCAGATCCGCATCACCGGGCGCCGCGAAGGCACGGTGGCGGTGATCGAAGTCTCGGACACCGGGCCGGGCGTTCCGCAAAAGGCGCGCAATCATCTGTTCGAGGCGTTTCAGGCCTCGGATCGCGCAGGCGGCACCGGGCTGGGGCTGGTGATCGCCGCCGAACTGGTGCGCGCCCATGGCGGCGACATCCACCTCGTCGAGGGCACCATCGGCGCCACCTTCCGCATAGCGATTCCGGACCGGCCGGTGGAATTAGCGACCCTGCGCGGAGAGCGGATCAGAGCTTGAGGGACTGTGAAGTCGTGGTGAGGCGAGAATTTCGTTCTCGGGACGCCATTGGCGAGTCTGAAGAAACCGTTTTCGAAACAACAGCATAGAATCTCGATTCCGATTCCATCGGAGACCTCCGGTTGAATTCGGGAGCCGATTGCCGGCCTCTTGCGTGATCAGCGGGCGATTTCGGCAGGATTTCGCGCAACGAGACGATGCACCCCATCTTATGCACGCTTCGATCTGAACGAACGGGGTTCAAAAGGGCGGTTTTGGGTGACTAGAGACCTTGCCAAGCCGATCCTAAGCCGGTAGCTATGGCGCGCTTCGCGACGCCTTTGGCCGTCCGAGGTCAACGCGACCAGTTCGCAGGCCTTGCCTGTGCGGTCTGCACCCTGCGCGCCCGTAGCTCAGCTGGATAGAGCACCAGACTACGAATCTGGGGGTCAGAGGTTCGAATCCTTTCGGGCGCGCCATCTTCAATTGTTTTCGTTGATGTTTTTTGCGCCCGCAGGGCGGCGTTACCGAGTGTTACCGTAAGCGTTACCGTAAGGCGGGCGCTGTCTTCTTGAGTGCAGTGGCGATGTCGATCAGCGCCTGTCGCCTGACGATCCTCACCTGAAACAGGCAGTGATCGGAATACTGGTCCAACAGGTCGGAAATCTCGGTGCCTCTTCCGATCGACGTTCCCTCCGGACCAAACACAACAACAGCACTGTGCCCGCGATCATCAAGCCAGCGCAGGATCGCAAAGCGCGGAAGCCTGTCGATCTTCTTGTTGTTCGTCGGAAACGCGTCGAGCAGCTGAAGCGCCGTCTCAGCGAGCCGCCGGGAGCCAAAACGTTGCTGCCACTCCGGTGATGGACTCACACGATCGGGTGGCGGGATATCCATCGGAAGCTCCGCGATCCGTTGCGCCAGGCTTTCTTCCAGTGTCTCCGTGCGGCGCGTCCGACTGCTGATCGGAACGAGCTTCGCGAACCGCGTCAGGACATCGACCGAGTCCTTCGCAAAGGTGCTGCCAGCGCTCGCGATCACCAACCGTGATGCATCAAGGGGCGTCATTGCGGCGGCCGCCCGCCCGTAACCCTTGAAGGATATCTCGCCGGCCGCTCTGATGGTTTTCAGATGCAGCTGAGCGGTTTCTCTCGTGATTCCGAGTGCGTCGGCAACGACGTCTGCCAGAGCAATGGACGTGAGCATCAGGATATTCCCGGACGAGAATCATTAACTATCGGCAGTCTGCCATTCAGTGGACCTATTGTCATTTTGAATATTCAGTGGCATATTTGGTCCACTGGAGAGGGTGATGGCCAAAGGTCTGGAATATCGCGTGATCGGTGCGGGGAGGGTCGTGGTTCCGACGCCGCTCTATGTCGACGATACGCTACTGGCCGAGATAGTTCTTGGAGAGGAGGCGCGCCACTGGCCCAGCGTTCGTCGCATCTTCGAGCGACAGGGCATGCCGTCGTCGCGCTCCACCGTGCATGGACTCTACTACGTGCCCGCCATCCTGAAGTTTCTCGACCGGCGGGAAGGGCTCGCGGCCTCTGATGAGGATTATCCCGATGATGGCCCGGATAATTTCGGGCCGCGATGAGGCGAAGAAGTCGAAGCGGAAAGCTCGTCATCGCAGGGAGGGAGGTGTCTATCAATGCGCCGGGGCTCAAGCAGATCAAGCGCCCAGATCGGATTGACCTCTACTGGGTGAAAGATGAGGCGCCGCTGTTCGCCGATTATCAGCCGGCAACGGTGCGGATCCATGTCGACATGTCGGACCCGCAAGCGTTGGAGAAGATCGAAAAGATCTGCCGGCACGAACAGGATGCGATGTTGTTGTGGCTCGACGACGCATCCCGCAACGACAAGGAGCGGCTCAAGCCGAAATTCAATGGGACATTCGGCAGTCTCTGCGACCTCTATGAAAGCGATGAAGAGAGTGGATTTGCCGATTTGCAGGAAAATACCAAGCTGTCCTACCAGGATTCATTGAGGATCATTCGTAGCGACATTGGCCTGCGCCGGATTGATCGTGTCGCGCCCAAGTATTTTCGAACGTGCTATCGCGCCTGGAGAATGCCTGCGCAAAAGGGCGGCGAGGAGCGGGTGCGGCGAGCGTACGGAGCCATCGGTCAGATCAAGATATTGCTCGGCTACGGTATTGAAGCGAACCATTTCCCCATTCATTGCGAGCGTTTGCTGAAGGCGATGTCAAAGATGCGCTTCGCAAAGAATCCGCCTCGCGGCGTAACCATGACCTTCGAGCAGGCAAAGTCGATTGTGGCTGCAGCTTTGGAGGTTGGGGATACGTCGACTGCCATCGTGCAGGCCCTCCAGTACGAATGCTTTCTTCGCCAGACTGACATCATTGGCAAATGGAAGGTCGAGCCAAATACCTATGTGCTCAAGCCAGGCGAGATCCGCAGGGGCAAGAAGGTGTGGCACGGCATGACGATCGGGATGATTCTCAATGAGGAAAAATTACTTCGCGTGAGGACGTCGAAAACCGCCCAGTTCGTCGCTCATGCGGTTGAGAAATGCGAATTGGTTAGGATGTGTCTTGAAAAGCTAAGTTCTGCGAATCCCGAACAACCGGTTGCGTGCCGTTCGGACGGACTTCCTTGGATCGATCATCGCGATTTCGGAAAGCAATGGCGCAGCTACGCGAACAAAGCGGGTGTTCCCCAGAACGTGTGGAACATGGATAACCGAGCGTCGGGCATTACAGAAGCGACCGCTGCGGGAGCGGCTCACGATGACTTGGCCAGCGGTGCGGCTCATGCAAGCAAAGGCACGACTCGGAAAATCTACATGCGTGGCGCCAAAGAGATTTCGGAGCGGGTGCAGTTGGCGCGCCAAGAATCACGAAAGCGTAAGAGTGGCCTTATTGCGAACGACAGGGCCGAGTGAAATGCAAATTCTCATTGATGGGGGTGAGAGTCCCTCCCTCTCCGCCAGTTTTCAAATCCGATGGCGTCAAGGCCGCGGAAAGTGGGACGGCCGAAACGTTGATCGATTGCTGCGTCGTGTGGTGCTATCAATGGGCATTTCGCTGTTCGATACCTGCGGCCCCAGCCACCCGGTCCAGTCCTGCCTTCGGCCCGGCGCCCCAACAGACCCGAGAAAGGACCGGAAATCCCGGCTTTTCGCGCATTCGGTTTCGTCTCCGGACCTCCGAGTTCGCCGAAGTTGAGGTGCAAATCACCGAAAGTCTCCGGCTGGCCGGATGATCGGAGCCCAACTTCGCCTCTCGTTCGTTGATGATCCGATCTAGAGCGACGCTGGCGTCAATGTTTACGACCGCCCCGTCTAGTGCTTCCGAGCATCTCAATATTGCTGCAGGCAATTGAAGATCATCCGTTAGCAGGTCGCTTGAGCGAAACCTTAGTGCTGCTTCGTATGCGAGAAACGATACAAGATCATCTTCGCTATTGACGGATAGTAGTCTTACAAATTTATAGAGATATTTGCGAGTGTGAAAACTCGCCGGCGTCGTCCTCTCGCTCCCCTATGATATCAGCGAGGTCTTGAGCGTGATGCCGCTATCTCTCCAGGTAGAGACTGGCATCGTCGCGGTGCTCACGCGGAAGCGGCGTTCCGCGGCTTGGCGCGAGGTTCCTCTTCCGCCGTGGCTGATGGCCGAACTGGATTCGCATTTTGAAATTGCGAAAGCCCAACGCGATCCTCTACTTTCCTACAAGCGTTTATGGCCACACCATCGGGTGACAGGCTGGAGCATCATCAAGGATATCATGATGGTTTCGCAAATTGCCGGACGCGCGGCTTGCCCGCGCGGCTTCAGGCATTCTTTTGGGGTCGGTACCCTGCAATCGGGCGTCCCGCTCAATATGGTCCAACGGTGGCTTGGGCACTCGCGGATGAGCATGACCGCCATTTATACAGCCGCGTGCGGCCCGGAAGATGTCGCGTTCATGCGGCGGTATTGGCAAGCTTCCGATCTCGATCGGAGGCCGGATGAGCAGACGGCAGCCTAACGTTCTTGACCGGATTATCGGCGCGAACATGCGAAGGTTACGCCTTGCGCGGGAGATGAGCCAAGCCGAGCTCGGCGCGCATCTGCCTGTCACGTCGCAGCAGATTCAGAAATACGAACAGGCCATCAACAAAGTGGCCGCTGCCGATCTTGTCGTTTTCGACCGCACTTGAGTGCAGTATTATTGAGTTTTTCGAAGTGGGATAATTGTGCGCGGCCAAATAGCGCCGCGCGTCAATCCGGCGATGCTGCGCGCGACCGGAATTCCAGAGCGCGTATGCTCAATCTGGCTGCGCTGCTATCTCACGCAGAATATTCTCGGGAACGTCTTTTTCCATGGCGAACGGCTCTTCCGTTCCGTGCCAGCGCAGGCTCAATTTCACCTTGCCGGTTTCCAGCACCCGCTTGCGTTTGTTTTCCACATGGAGGTAGACGCCGAGTGCGTAGCGATACATGCCGTGGACTTCCAGCATCGCGGTGAGCTTCTGCTTGTCCCGGACCGAGGTTTGGGCCCCGGCCTTGGCTTCCAACACCATGAGATTGAACCGATTGTCCATGCGCTTGTGGACAAGGATGTCGGGTTTTATTTTGCCATCGCGTATCGACTTCGAATGGACGCGTTGCCGGTTGTACTCGCAATCGACATTCAGGTCAGAAAACGGCTCGATGTACACGGCGAGGCGATGACAGATTGCCTGCTCGTGCGCGCCAATGGCGAGAAGCATCAGATCTCGCTTGAGGAGCTTGCGGCATCCTCGTATGACCGCGTCCTTGGCCGCCGCTGCGCGTTGCTCCGTAGTCATCGCCAAAATCTGCGCTTCTCGCAACATTCAGTCCGGCCCTTCCGTGAGCGTGATGCCAAGCGCATGCTTTAGGGCCAGCTTTGACATCATCGCTGTGAGCGATTGCGGGATTGGCATGCTCAAATCACGACCCAAGCCGGGATCGCCCTCGTGGCAGCGAAGGCCTTGGGAGACGAGCTGGCCTACCGTCATCGCGCTGGAAAAGTCGAGCTTGCCCTCCGCCACATCGTCTGCGGGAACGACCGTGATGCTGGAAGGCCCATAAGCCCAAACGTAGGAAGAATTTGTGCGGTCTTTCATGTCGCTTACTTGCGCGGCGAGGCCTTTGCGATCTTTCGAGTCATCCCACTTCGACTGAACAATCATTCCCTTGTTGACGTGATAGCCGGGAGCATCCACGACGAGGGAAATATAGACGTCCGCGCCCGATTTTTTCTCCCAGCTCCCTTTGCCCTTGTCCGGGACATCCTGTGCGTGGACCTTAACCTGCATTCCCTGCACTTCCATGTCGTGGAGTTCGCGTTCGATGAGCGCCGTAATCTTGCTCGTGAACTGGTGCTCTTGCGTCGGCGCCAGGTAGTGCCGTGCGCAGGTCTGAGCGACGATGCCGTCGACGATTTCGCCGATGAGGCGATAGGCGCGCTCCTGCCGCTCCTCGTCGTCTTCCTTTGTACCCACTGCTTCCCCCCGTAATTTTCGTTAGGCCGATCCAAGGCCGCTTGGCGGTTGCCCGCCGGTCCGCCTGGCTTCCAGATACTGGAGCAGTTGCTGCAGTTGATCTTCCGGTTTCAGATGCAATTCTGCAGCCCATTGCTTGGCAACCAAGGCTGGATCTCCAAGCGCCGCGACATCCGGCTGCCCATCAATGACAGGAAGCGATCTAAGTTTTTCGGCCAAGCTTTTCGCTGCCTGGTCGCGGTGAAGGCGAATAAAGGTGTTCAATCCTTCCGCGGCCCGTTCTTTGCCAAGCTTGCGGAGATTTTCACCGATGCGCCGCTCCAGACGCTCGCGGGAAGTACGCACGATGCCCGCACGGTTGTCGAGCCAATCGGTGGCCGCGGCAGCCGTGATCTGTACTTGTGACACGAGATGCAAAAGAAAGGCTGGCACGTCATGGGCATCGGGACTCACGATATCGAGGCGCCGGTCAGGGTGGAACTCGAGCCATTCGCGGATGACGAGATTGATATGCAGATCGCCAAAGCCGTAGCCGATGCACACGAGCGTGGTGACGAAATTGAGGTTCTGCTGAAAATGCCTCAGCATGCTTTTGGGAAGGACTTGTTGGTTTCGGGCATCGAACTTGTAGGCCCCCGCAAGCAACGTGCGCCGAAGAAATTGCATCACGCCCTGTTCATCCGGGTAGCAGATCTCGTTGGCCGCCTTCACCGCGCCGGGATGGCCCGGAATCTCGTAAAACAGGCCTTCGTTGACCGCGCGCAACACGTCAATCACGCCTTGCTGCCCAGGCGCGTTCGGTAAGAGCTTCAGCAGGTCTTTCCCTTCGTTAAACGTGAAAACGTCCAGCGCGCCGTGAATCTTGAGGAGATAGATTCCAGGCACCGCCGGGTTCGCAAAACGCATGGCGCCGTGTTCATGCTCCTGCTGCGTGAGCACTTCCGCCTGAATCTCACCGATCGGCTTGCCCGTACGATCACGACGAACGAAGGTTTTCCGCTCCGGGCTGAACCCGCTGTGAAGCGGAATGGAAAGGCGGGCCGCGATGGCCTCGACGATCACGTCGTGATTAAGCGAGAAAATCCATAAGGGCGTATTCTCATCAGCCAGCGCGCGCAGCCCGTCATAGACGGAAAGCTGCCGCGCAAGGAACGCTTCGTTGTTGACATGCCGGAGGTAAAGCATGTGGTAGACCATTTCGACCGACCACACATAGAGCCCGTGATACGCGAGCGCATGGGCGCGGTGACGGCGCCATTGCGTTTCAAGATAGCCAAGGATCGCTTCGTAGTGCATCTCCGGCCGCCCGAGGCAGACAATCATGTCCTCGATCACCTCGTCCGGATAGCCGCCTCCCTGAATCCGCCATCCTCTGTTGAACTCACGCAGCTTGTCGGGTGTCAGCCATTCCTTGAGTTCTTTCGTCAGTTCCCAAACGAGCGGCAATCCCGCTTCGTAAGAGGCGCCGGCGCCGAGAAAAAGTCCGGTAAGCTGCTTCACCAAAATCCTCCTCGCGGGCCTCGCCGCTGCGCTGCCCCAAGGGCCATATTCTCATAGCCGTCAGCCCACCCGGCACAAGAAAATATAGGTTCGCCAGTCGGTTATAGCCGATCTTGATTTACGGGGAAAAGCCTTGTTCACTCATTGTTCTTGACAACTACATGGTGCAGAATGGTCTACTCCCGATTCGTAGTTGAGTTGGGTCTTTGAGTGATTGGGTGAGGCGGAATGGTAATCAAGCGGATTGCCAGCTTTCTTGGCCGACGCAGGTCCATGGCACTGGCACCGTCCGCGCCAGCGCCGCGGGTAGACCGCGCGCCCGCAACGCCTCCCGCCCGTCCGGCGGCCAGCAAGCCACTCGTGATTTGGGAGTCGGAGCTGCGCGCGATCGCCGCCGAAGCGGCAGCGTGGGCCGTCGAGACGGGAGGCGATCTCTTTGGGCGCTGGCCGGACAATCCAACGGTATTCCTCGCAACGAAGGCAGGGCCGAACGCACAGCGCGACAACGCCCATTTCCGCCTGGACGTCGATTATCTCAGGCAACTAAGCGAACCGCTCGCGGCGGATTGGGCGCTTCGTTATTTCGGCGATTGGCATTCCCATCACCGGCTCGGCCTCTCGGAGCCGAGTTCGGGCGATCGAAGGCGCATCCGTCAGCTCGGCAAACGTAACGCCTTCCCGGGGATGGTGGAGATCATCGTCACAACGGAAGGATCTCGCCGGACGCCCACGGTGCGCATTCACCCATGGTTCTACGACCTCGGCACGGAGGAAGAGCCGGTCGCGATGAGCGTCACGGTGCACGCCGGGTGTAGCCCGGTTCGGCAAGCGTTGATCGCGCGCGGCTTGTTTCCGGAGCAGTCGCTCAAGGAATGGGAAACCGTTGCGCTGGATCGTGTTCGCATTGGCGCTGCGGGTGAGCCGCCTATCCTCGGTAGCGCGCCTGCGGTTGACGCGGCGACGCGCGAGCGCGCCATCACGCATCTCGCCGAAGCCCTGGAGCGGGAGAGCGGCGGCCCCATTGAGCAGCATACGACGGCGTTCGGAAAAATTCTGGTCGCCCAATTGAAGGAGCCGCATCACCTCGCGTTCGCCATCGATCAAAAATGGCCGATGGATGTGCTTGAGGTTCATCGCCTCGATCGGGCGACGGGCAGCGCGGAGCAAATCGAAGCACCGGTAAGGCTCGTAGTCCCCGACATCAATGGAATCGTGCAGGTATATCGTGCGGCAAAGGGCCAAAGAGGTATTGCGTGACGTGGACAATGGCACAGCGGCAGCGCTTGGCGCTTGAAAATCAAATTCTCCAGAATGAGGGCTTCACGCAGTTCGGTGTTTTTCACCACCCGGCGGATGATACGTACAGCGCTGGTGGTACAGCGACGACCAGCGTGGGCAGAAACTATTATGTTTTCTGCATGATCCCGCCGAGTTATCCGACGCAACGGCCGTCACTCTATATTACCGACCCTAACCCCTTGCTGAATTTCAATGGTGTGGCCATTTCCCGGCTCGGCGTCTCGCACGCCATGCACACCCTTGAGCCCAACACGTTGGGCTGGGTTCAGATTTGCCATTGGCGCGCCGATCGCTGGCATGCAGGCATCGTTTTGCAGAAAGTATTTCTCAAGGCGATGCTGTGGCTCGAAGCCTACGAGCAGCACCTCGCCACCGGGCGCGATCTCGCCGACTTCGTCCGTACCATGCAGGAGGCCGCATGAGCGACCAACGCTCGATGATCCGCGATGCGATGCAGGCCATCGCGCAGCGGAAACCCGGCAAGTCAAAGCTCGTCTACGACAAGACGAAGCGCACGATCGTCGCGGTTTCCGAGGGCGTGCCTACCCCGCAGGCGCTCAATATCACCGCTGACGATGCCGACATGTTCGGCGTCGTCACGCTTTCTTCAGGATGGTTGCGCGACAAGTGGTCCTCGTTGACCAAAGCCGGCTCTCTTCCCGTCGGCTTCAGCTCATGGGACGATGGCGATGCGCTCACGCAGTTGGAATTGTGCATTCAAGGCAGCGGCACCCATGCGGCAGCGACGCTCGTCCTCGGCCAGCAGCAAGGGCAGACCTCCGAAGGAATCGTGATTTCCATCGTTCCCACGGACAAGCCAACGCATCGCTCCGATGTTTTCGTATCGCCAGACAACATCGCGTACCGGGGCGAGCTGATTGAGCCCGCCAGGCCCGCGGCCAACCCGCGCGACGTCGTGTTCGCCGATATTGAGCCGCAACTCGACCTTCGCCGCGCCGGCATACTGGAAACGACTGTTCTCAAAGACCGAATCGTCCTGTGTATCGGGCTTGGAACGGGCGGCGCCCATGTCGCGGTAGAGCTCGCCAAATCCGGCGTTGGTCACTTTATCCTCGTGGATCGCGACCGCCTGTCGGTTGGCAATGTGGTGCGGCACCCGGGCGGAATCTCGCAAGTGGGCCGGACGAAAGTGAACGTTACGCGTGATCTCATCCTTGAAAAGAATCCCGGCGCGCAGGTCGAGGTGCATGCGATGGACGTCGGTTTCGAGAACCGCGACGTGCTCGCCGGGCTTGTGCAAGCCTCCGACCTCGTCATTTGTGGCACCGACAACCGGCAGAGCAAGTTGCTCATCAACGAGCTTTGCGTGTCGGCCGACAAGCCGGCCGTCTATGGCGGTGCCTTCCGCCGCGCCTATGGCGGGCAAATCCTTCGCGTCCGCCCGAAGCAGTCCCCGTGCCAGCAATGCTTTGTCTCTTCCTTGCCGGACGAAGCGTCCGACGTTGAGGTATCTTCACAGGATGATGCCGACGCGATCGCCTATTCGGATCGCCCCGTCGCCGTGGAGCCAGGGCTTTCCCTGGATGTGCTCCCCATTGCGACGCAGCTCGCCAAACTCGCCATGCTCGAACTTCTTGCCGACAAATCCTCCACGCTCAACGTGCTCAAGCGCGACTTCGATGCGCCGTGGTATCTCTGGCTCAACCGGCCCGAACCCGGCACGCAGTATGCCGACATGCCTCCCTTGAGCGAGAGCCGCGATGAAATGACGATTAATCGCTGGTATGGCATCTACTTTGAACGCGACGAGCAATGTCCCGTTTGTGGCGATTTCCTTTCCGGCCTTGCCGCGGCGTACGGCCTCGATGCAACACAGCTTCCTGCGCTTCCGGAAAAGGAGTGACGCGTGGAGCTTTCTGCCGATTTCGCGCGCTATGTCAGCTCCTGCGAGCCTGATGACGATGCTGTAAAGACAGCCAAGAAAGCGCATGAGAAAGTTCGTGATGAACTCAAGACGGACGAAGAAACCAAGGACGCTCACGAGGAAACATTCCTGACGGGCTCCTATCGGCGGCATACGGCCATCCACAACATCGAAGACGTCGATGTCGTGTGCATCCTCGATCTGGATATTTATGCCGACGGCTCCGAGCCCGAGGTTGTTCTCACCTGGCTTCAGGGCGTGCTCGGCAAATATTACAGCGAGACGCGATCTCAAGGCCGCTCGATTGGCATTAGTGCCAAGGGCGTGTGGCTTGACATCGTGCCCGGCACGCCCGTTTACGAGGACGGACCGCTCTGGATTCCGGATCGCGACGCCAAGCAATGGGTGCAGTCGCATCCCAAGGGACAGATCAGCGCCGCAAGCGAGAAGAACAAGGATACGGGCGGTTACTACGTGCAAACCGTCAAGCTGATGAAATCCTGGCGCGACCGGCTTCCCACCGAGAAATCGAAGCCGAAATCCTATATCCTAGAAACGCTCGTCCACCAGACAATCGGGCTTCCGACGTCGCACGCGCGGGCCGTCGTGAATGTGCTCGAAGGGATCAACTCGGCCTACGGGTTCTATCGTGGCTTGGGCACCGTGCCATTCATTGCCGACCCGGGTTTGGGGACCGTCGATGTTGCCAAGCGCTGGGACAGCGCCGAGTTTGATGCGTTCCTCGACCAGGTGAAAGCGGCGGCTACGACCGCGCGCCAAGCGCTTGAAGCAACCGATGAAGCCGAAAGCCGCAAGCTATGGCGAAAGCTTTTCGGCTCGACCTTCGGGGCGTAGGAGAAAGGAATGGCTAAAACTCCCTCTGGGCCGCCCGATACCACCGGATCCCTTCTGTCGCCGGACGCGATGGGCGGCTTGAATGCTGGTAAGGGCTTTGATTTTCAAACGCGCTACACGGTGTGCCATCTTCCGATCTGGTTGCAAGATGGCTCGTTCCATCAAATCCTTACGGAAGGCACCGGCGATATCGACATCCGCTATGTCGATGAAGGCAAGTCGCGCCGGAAACACATCCAGACCAAGGACCACGACGTCGCGCCCGCCGAATTCAAGGACGTGATCGAGGCGTTTCGCAGATACGATGCCGACATGCCGGGCACCTACCAGGAGTTCCGGCTGGCATGCCCAAGCCTTTCGCAGCAGATGCGGCCGGTTGAAACGGGCCTCGCGCGCTTTCGTAACGCCAAGCCCTTTTATGACGACGCGGTTCCCGCGCTCGCACAGACACAACACGATGTCGACCAGCGGATGCGGGCCGTCGGCCTGAGCGACGAACAAATCGCCTTCATCCATGAGAAGGTCTTTATTGACGTTGGATACGGCGATCTGGCGCATGATGAGCGAGCGCTTGATATCTTCATTGCGAGAATGCTCAGCCATCCCGATTTTGCGAGCAAGATTCGAGCGATGGTCCAGCCCGCTTACGCGGCCCTTATGAACAAGGTCGGCGCCAGCAAAGGCGTGGTGCTGGACAAATCCTCGATCGAAGCGCTGTTGCGCTCTGCGGTTCTCGCGGACTTGTCCGCAGAAGCCAGCGTGACGCTTTGGGTTCATAACTGGACGAAGGAAGCCTTCACGCCGCCAGCGGATTACGAGCTGGATTGGACGCCGCTCTTTGACCGGGCCGCGCGCAAGGTGCCTTCACCCGATGCCTGGACCAACGATCTTGTCCCCCAACTCGATACCTTGCGGAAGCAGATCATGGCGGCCGGAGCCGTACGCACCATCCGGCTCCGCGGAAAATGCGCCCTTTCAACCGGCGTTGCCCTTGGTGCAACGTTTCCGGCGGTTGGCAGTTGGACGTTCGAAGTTCCGCAACCGCCCGCAAAGGAGTTTTGGCGCTCCGATGCGACCCCGACGCCGGGCTACACCTTGCAGACGGAAATCACGGAGGCCGACCCAACCGGAACCGACCTCGTGCTCGGCTTGAACATTCGTGGCGATGGCCGGGTGGATGTCATGCGGTACATCGAGTCCACCGGCCAGGCACCCCAAGCTTACGTCTTCATGGCTCCGCCAAGCCAGGGCGCGCAATCGATCGGCGGCGACGGCGACGCCATCGCGATGGCGATGGCAGTTCGGGAGGAATTCGGCAAGCTCCAGAAGGCACGCCAGCTCCGTATGACGCGGCTCTTCTTCTATGGGCCGTTTGCGCTCTCAGTGTTCCTCGGCCAGCAGCTCACATCGATGGGACGGGTCCAATTGTTCGAGTATCAAGACCCCAGTTATGTACCAAGCTGCCTTTTGAAGACCTAACCCCTTTGATCGCATCCCTCGTCTCATGCCAGCGCCAGATAAACGACCCGAACTAATACGGCTACAAAAGGCCTTTGAGGAGGAGGCCGGGAAATTCCCTGACCTCTCGCTATCAATCTTGTATTTTTCCCAAGAAAAAATTCCGGCCGATCGCGTATTCAAAAGGCCCAATCACCAGATCATGCTTTGGCAGTACTACGGTCAGCACGACGGTTCCGACGATGCCGTGAGGCGACTGTACACCAATATGCAAACCAGCAACTTTGGCATGGCCGGTTTGAGGGGCTGCCAGTTCTCCTGCTATGGATTGTTGGAAGGCGAGCCGACGGCGCACTTTATTCGCATGGCGCAGCGCGCCGCGAACCTCTTTTCAGAGAAAGAGTGCGACCGTATCAGAACCCAAGCCATCGCCGATTTCACATCGAATCTTCCTCCGTCAACGACGGGAAAGCCGGTTTCTTGCAGTAACGAGAACCACTTGGCGATTTGGCTCGATCATCTCCTGCATCACCTTGGACGAACGCATCCGCGCTATCTTATGGAAGCCATGATTGGCGTTGATCCCTACGCGGCTTCCCTCTCTGCGATCGATGCGATGCTTGCCAAGGCGAAGCGCAAGCCACCGGCGCCGCAGGCGATTGATACACGGCGCTTCCGAGTGGCGCTTTCATTTCCCGGCGAGCACCGTCCGTTAGTCTGCGCCATCGCTGATCATCTGAAGAACGAGCTCGGGAACGATTCCGTTTTCTACGACAACGATTATGTCGCGGAGCTGGCGCGGCCCAATTTGGATGTGCTGTTGCAGCGCATTTATCACGAGAACGCGGACCTGGTCGTTGTATTCCTGTGCGGTGACCACAACGCGAAAGAATGGTGCGGCCTCGAATGGCGAGCGATCCGGGACATCCTCAAGCAACGCCGCGACGCAACGGTGATGCTCCTGCGCCTTGATCAGGCGCAGGTGCCCGGACTGTTCGGTATCGATGGTTACATCGATGTCTCGGCATGGACACCGGCTCAGACTGCCGAGGCAATCGTCAAGCGTCTCCAGTCAAATGATGTTTCGGCTCGCCACATCGGCTAACCTTGCGACTGACGCACGCATCTGAATTGAAGATCGTTCTTTATTTGTTTCGGTCCTTTGCCCGAGGCAACCGGAAAACGACGCGGGATGCGAGACGGGCTCAGAGCAGCAAAGTCAGTTCACGGGTGGCGCTCCATGAACTGTTTTGGGAGCTTTTAAGAACTGTTCGGGCGTGCCTTCTTGTCGCATTTTTTAGCCGTTTTTGTTCATTCAGCCCCTGTATCCGGGATTTACTGTTTCTAGACATATGTATAGCGGCCCTCCAAAAAATGAAGCTCTGGTCCGAAGGAGGCTTCGATGAAGGTCGTGGATTTGTTGGCGGTGTTCGGCGGCATGTCGGGCGGCGTCTTGGCTGTGCTTGTGGTGTTGGGCGCGTTTGGATTGGCGGCGTTCGCGATCCACGCGGTCCTCACCGTCGCGAAGGAACGGCGCGATGAAGATGCGTGAATGGGTTCGGTTTCCCTCGAAATGGATTGAGGACGGCGGGCTCAAGCAACTGCAATGGACGAATTCGGAAGTGAGCGGATCGAACAACATTGCCGCTCTGATGGTGCTGGCTCCGATTGCTCACCACGCCGATGACGAGGGCGTGGCCGTCTGCACTTATGATCGCCTCGCTCTCGCCACAGGCCTCAGCCGCGCCAAGGTGTCGGCCGGACTCACCGTGCTTGAAAAACTTCAAGTGATCGATAGGGCCCCGTCAGGCCGAAGCACGTTTCGGCTTCTGAACTACAGCGAGGCGGGCGGCTGGTCGAAGCTTCCCGCGCGCGGCCTCTACGGCGCTGGCCGGATCATCGGCTTCGAACACTTTCATTTGCGGACGATGAACGAACTGCACGCGCTAAAGCTCTATTATCTCTTTGCTCGGCGGCGCTCGAATAGCACCAACATGGCTCATATCAGTTACGACAAGATCGAGGCATACACAGGCATCGCCCGACCACGGATCAGGAAAGGCATCAGCTTCCTTGCCTCCGTGGGAATGGTCCACGTCGAACACATTCCCAGCCGGGCCAACGAACGCGGGACGGCTAATGCCTACCGGTTGCCCTTCATTGATCCCTACGCCCATCTCGGCACAAGAGGCCGCGATAGCGATTTTGCGCTTGCGGAGTGATGAGATGGCCAGCCGATTTGCTGCGGGACGCCAACGTGATCACCTGGCTATGCCCGATGATGAATTCGACCGTCGGCTCGGGGCGATTGAAACCGCGTTTGGGGCCGATTGGCTCGCGACGAGCGATACAAGCCTCGGCAAACTGTGGCGGCGGAAGGACGCCGCGGCCGTAAACCAGTTGTGTTTGCTCGGGGATGCGATCGCCGGATTAGAGGGCATCGACCCGAACTGGGTTGCTGATCATGTCAAGAAAATCAAGAGCACCGATGCGAATAGCCGACGCGGCTCCCTTTTCGAGCTGATGGGCGTCAGTTTATTTCACCGGCCGCCTCAGACGGTAAGGCCGACCACACGCAACCATCCGGGTTACGATGCCGTCGTTACGACAGCCGACGGCGCGACTGCCGATATATCCTTGAAGAGTTACGGTGCATCGGCACATGAGCAGGAGTTCACAAAGCAGGCGAAATCGATCGAGGAAGCTATCCTGCGCGCATTCAAGGAGCGCGGCCAAGGTGGCGTGCTGTTCGCGATCGCGAACGCCTATCCCTCGACGGCAGATTGGAACCAACTCCGGGACGCGTTACCGACGCTGACATCGGGGCAATCGACTTCGGTGGGGGTATGGGCCGTCAAGCTCGACAATACGTTACCACAGCAATTTGGGCCCTACAGTAAGCAGCAGATATCCTATCAATTGTTCTTTGGCGCTCCCTTTCACCAGAACGAAAGCAAGAATCTTTCGGACAAGTTTGATGGCGCGTTTGCCAACGCAACCAAGCATGCGAAGACATCGCCGAATGGTGTTCGCGTAGTCCTCATGCGCGTCCCGGAGACGATGTCGCTGCCTGCTTGCGATGGATGGGCTAAAGATTATCTGAAGAGCAATCCTACAAGCCCGATCGATGCTATTTTTCTGTACCAACTGGCGGTAGTCGATCAGCCGAATGGCAGCAGCGTCATGGGCCATTCATTGATGGTTTCTGATACACCCCGGTTCGCCGCATGGCGAAGCGCGGTGACGCCGCCACGAGGATTGGTCATGAATCTCGCGGTTGGAACCGGGATTGCGCCTAGCCGAGTCCTCATTACTAACGGTCCGACGAACGCTGTTTATCAATATGGCTACCACTATCAGCGCGGCGAGTTCTTCACCGCGTATCCTCATGATCTGAGCCGGCCGACGAACGTAGCCCTCCGTAATCTCGCGTCCGGCATTTTTCAGCATGCCGTGATTATTTACCCAGATGGCACAGAGCAGCCGCTCGGAGGGCATTTTCCGCCGTCCAAGCACATCACCCTCTTCGAATGAGCCTACAACGCTATTGAATCAGTGCCATGGCGGGTTCGAAACAACCCCCTTCACGGTAACAAGATGCAGCCCGCGAACCGCAAGCGCGATACGGACCTCATGCGCTCCGCTCTCTTTGTTATCGAGGCCGTACTGGATGCCGATCGTGCGATTGGCGGCGCCTTCCGCGAACCGCAGGGATTCTTCTAGCCGAGCTCGTGACGGCGCTGGCCGGCGTACCTGTTCGAGTAACTATGGGAGCGCGGGATAGAGTTTTTCTATGACTGCTCGACACAACTCAAGGGATGCGAGCGCGCCTTGCGGAAGCAAATGAATATTGCCGTGGGCAACGTGATTGCGCAGCATGGGTATGAAATCGAGCTGGCACGCCATAGCGCCGCTTCCGGACGGCGAGGGCACTTCAAAATCGGCGCGCTGAAGATACTCCTTCTCAAGCGCTGCTCGCAGGAGCCGGCTTGAGCCGGGGCTCCTCGAGGTGTTGGGCACAGCCGCCCGGGTCAAGGCGCCGGCGAAGCGCCAATTCCAAAACGGTGTAGCCGCCAAGTTCAGCGAGCGTGGCGAACTCATATACATCCAGATAGGCTTCGTCCAGCGATAGCGGTTCGATGATCGGAGTATGCTCGGCGAAGATCTCCCGAATTTGCCGGCTGATGGCCTTGTAGACCTCGAAGCGCGGTCTCACGAAGATCAGACCCGGGCTCGGCGCTTGGCGGCCACGGACCCCATCGCCGAGCGTACGCCGAATTTGCGGACCTCGTAACTGGCGGCGGCAACGACGCCGCGCTCGGCCGAGCCGCCCATGGCGACCGGTTTTCTGCGGAGATCCGGATTGTCCCGATGCTCGACGGACGCGTAGAATGCATCCATATCGATATGGATGAAGGCTCTATGCGTCGAAAGCTAACCTTCGCTGAAAATCCTTTCGAAGTGCTTTGGCTCGTCAGCCACATGAAGCCGATGTCAGAGGCGGCAATAGTCGATCCGTTTCACTTCGATATCGCGGCTTTTCTGTAATTTTTGAGTTCCATTCGATCTCTCGACCGTCACTGTTTCCAGGCTGTCGATTGTCAACTTTCCAATGATCGCAGAAGTGGGCGATGCCGTGGGCTCCTTGAGCATAATGACGACAAGGTCGCCTGGACGCGGCTTGGTGTTTGAAGTGAAAATCGTCTGTCCTTTTTCGAAGAAAGGTTTGGCGTTGTTGTCTGCGACCTGGAAGCCTGTGCACTCGCCGAATTCCGCGCGATAGTTGCCGGCAATCTCAAGCGTGGCCGCGGACAGTCCCTTGCTGCGATCTATGATAGGCTCAAAACGTCCCCCGCGATCGAACTCATACGGGCGCGGGGCCCCGGATTCCGTCATCCATTGACGTGCAGCTGAGTTTAGTTCCGCAATCGCATCTTTGGATGTCGCGCGATGCCTTTCACCCGGCTCCCCCGAGGCTGAGCCGTCGGTAAACGCGCCGAGGTCAAGACCGCTCATTCGGCAGATCGCGACGATCTGGTCAGCGCGCAAAATGAGCTTCTTTTTGCTCAAGGGTTCGAGAAGTGTGGCCAATGACCACCTAAGCTCGTCGTAACCGTGTTCGGCTCGCCGGCAAAAATGACGATACAGGTCGATGCCGACTCTGGTCCGCAGCTTTTTCGATGTGAGGGTTTCAACCGCAGCCGAGAACTGGGCGTTCACCGTGGGTGGCACGACGGAAAAGAACGCTTTTATGAGATCTGCTTCTTCGGAGCTCACCTGCCGATCGCCGTTCGCGATGAGCGATATGACGGGTTTCTGGCGTTCGAGATACCGAGCGAGCGCTAACTTAGGTAGTCGCGTTCGGCGAAACTCTGATTCGATCCAGTTCATGGTCGCTCGCACTCTTTTGCGCGCCTGCGCGTGCTTTAGGTCTTGATCTGTTAACGCCGTGTTAACCACTTGCAGTTGTTCGCGTGGACAAAGCGCGCTTCTAGTTCCAAATAGCGTCCATCATCGAAATTGATTTCGAAACCGATTATATTCTAACGGATGGAGAACTTCAATGACCGGCTTCGCTCCCTTCTCGCAGATCCACGAAACGACCAAGTTCGTCGCCCATACGTCGGCAGTGCGTTCTTCGCTGATGGCGTTGCAGGGCGACAATGAAGGCCTGAGCCTTCGCACTCTCGAACAAGACCTGCTCGACCCGGAAGCTTCGGCACGGGAAGGCGGGACCATCTCTGAGAACTACGATCTGCGGCTGGAAGAGATCGACTCGTCGCCGATTGTTCCGGTCGAGATGGTGGAGGGTGTGTCCGCTCCGAACGCCAACGACGACCTGGAATTCGGCGCCGCCATATCCGGTCGCGCACAGTCGCTCGAGGCCATTCATGGAAAATGTGACGCGTATGCGGAATTCCTCCGCGTTGGCGCGGCGATTGTGCCGGCCCACCCGGACCGGCCCGACGAGATCCACTATAACGAGCTCGCTCGTCGCATGAACGTTGGCCGCGATAAGCTACGCATGAAAGGTATTCGTGAGCGCATTCGTGATTGGGGGGCGACCTTCGGTCTGGTGGTGCCACGGCGTGAGCGCAAGACCGGCGAGCTGTCGAATAGCGAGCTTGCCAAGGTCCTGCTCAGCAAGCGCAAACGTGAGCTCAAGCTGCAAGAGAAGAGCAAGGAAAAGACCGCGAAGCAATCCGCAGCTGATCTTGCCAACACACGCTGGGCAGTCTCGAAGCTCAGGACGAGCTTCGGCGACGATGCCGACGCGAAAAGCAGCATCGCGGGCTTGTTGGCGCTTGCCGACGCCGGCGAGGTCGCGGGTGGCAAGAAGCTTCACCAGGAGCTTATGCGCTGTGCGACGTTGCTCGACGGTCTCTCCGCCAGCGGTGACCTCCCGTCAGAATTGCCTGACCTCATCCAGTTTGCCATGGATCGCTCGGGTGTGACCGACAGCGACGTGGTGCGGGATCTCGGCATCCACCGTCCCTACATTTGGGGTTTGCGGACCGGCAACACGGTCCCCTGCTTGTGGCTATATGAAGAACACGCGCAGCTCGAGCGGTATCTGCACCTTCCGAAGGATGCGATCTTCTCGCGGGCTTGCGTCCGCCGGCGGGGCTTTGGGCAGCCGCCGACCGAATTGTTTCCGGAGGAGTTTCGCGGGCGAAAGAACCGGTTGCGTTTCGAGATGCTGAAATATCTCACACCTGGCGACTTCGTCGCGGACCCCGTTCAGCGCCATGCCAACATCCGACGAGTCGCGGACATGTTGATGGCCAATCCGAGCAAGTACGGCGAGGTCATCCAAAAACTTAGCGTGTTTCAGTATCGCTGGGGTGAAGACGAATGGCAGGGATCGATCGGGAACGAATGGGATAGGTTGGCGTCATTCCGCACCGCGACGATCGTGCCATATGGCCTGAAGCGCAAAGGCAAGCTGCTCAGGAACAGCTCGTTGCGGATGCTCAAGGTGTTTTTCTCAAGCTTATTCGGGACCTGGAGTGCGATCAGCAACCCGGTTTTCACGATTGATCCCCGCGATGTCTCGTTCGCGTACCTGCTGTTCCCGCGGTTGTTCCATATTCGTCTCGAGGTTGCGTGCGGTTGGTCAGAACAGGCCGGCGCCGGCGCCGTTCTCTCGGCGTTCGATATCAACAAGCTTTCCGATCTGCGTGGGTTACTCGACCCGGAAACCGGGTGGCTGACGCAGGCGCCCGACCTGGCGGAACGGCTTCGTCCGATTGTAGGTGCCAACGGAGAGATCATCGTCTCTCAGGAACAGATTGACTGGACGAAATCCAATTGGGCCGAAGCCTGCGAGAAGGCGCGCAAGGAATATGGTGCGATCCGGAGGTCGCATGCGAAGTCTGTGACGCGCAAACGCGACCCGTTCGAGGGAATCCTGCCGATTCTCCGGTTGGAGAACCCGTTCATCGCGTTTGCGATGCTGTGCCAGGGTCTCCAAAATGAGGTAGTCGAACCGCGGTCTCCGGCGCATGCGTGCCTGATCCGCGATCGGGTGATGGCCGGCATCATGGTGCAGTGTGCGCACCGAAACGAAACGCTTAGCTCGGCCGATGTCGACCATCTGACCTACGATAAGGATCGCCGCGAATGGATACTTCGCATTCCGCGCAGGCTGTTCAAGAACGAAAACGGACCGTATTTCGTGTCCGCGAACGGCGAGGTGAGGGACTATGAGTGGACCCTGATCGACCAATATGGGCTCTATGACGCGATCGAGGAATATTTCGGGTGGGCGCGAGAGTCGATTTTGGCCGGCAACAAAACCAAGGCATTGTTCGTTTGCGCGCCCCGCAGGTTACGCAACGCTCGGGGTCTTAGACGGACGGCCGAACCGGGGCGCATATTGCCCGCGACGATCAAAAGCATCACGTATCGCTTGACTGCGCGCCACGTTGGTTTCAAGACGCAAACCAAAACCGGCATCGAGGGCATCAAGCATTTTCCGCCGCATGCCTTTCGCCATATCCTGGCGACCGGGACACTCAAGCTCAGTGACCGCAGCGACAGATGGCAGAAGGCCGCCGACGCCATTCATGACAGTGTCGACGTCGTGCGCAAGCACTACGCGCGTTACGTACCGCGGGACCGTGCCGATGACTTGAGGGAAACGATGCGGACCGGATTCGAGGCCGCGGCAAAATAAACCATCCCGTTTTGACGGCGTACGACCCCGCACCCACGTGTGGGGTCGTTTTCATTTGCGGGCGATTGGATTTTAAAAGATGAGCGGCACCGCGGTTCTCGTGATGGCGAAGGTTGCCGTCGGTCAAGCCCCGTTTTTTGGGGCTTGTTGCGGTCTCACACCGCCGCCGGGCCGGGAACGAAACACACCCGCGCGGTCCCGTAAGTGGTTGGAATCGCTCTCGAGCCACCGCGACGAGAAATCCGACTACGCCAAGATCCAGGGGTTGGGCACCGTCGAGAACAAGCAGCACCAGAAGACCTCGGTGCGCGAGCTCAATCAGGCCGTCGGGCGCGTCGGTGCCGCGCAGCCGTCACGGGCCGCCATCCACAAACCTTCACGCCCGCGTTCGGCGGGAGCCGCGCAAGATTACGCGATGCTCTAGATTCGACCATTGCCGCGTTGTCGCGGACCTGTAGTTGCTTGACGAAGTAGGGTGGCGGTAGCGGTGCGCGCGGCGTCATGCGAGCGAACGCTGGCGGGTGCCGGTGCGTTAAGGTGGCGTCCCTGTGCCTGCCATGGATGCCACCCCTTTGCGCGTATCCACCGTTCAACACCGTGCTCGAAGAAGTTGACTATTACTGCGTCAACGGCATGGCCATCATGGCCGCCCAGGGCCGCTCGCTCGGCTTCAGTATCGTGTTCGCGACGCAGGATATCCCCGCGATGATGCGCGAGAACGACAAGGAAGCCAAAAGCATCGTCGCCAATACCACGACTAAACTCTTCATGCGCGTTGAAGAACTGGAAGCGACCGCCAAACTGGCGATCGATTCCGGCGGCGAAGGCCTCAAAGCCCAGACCGGCGGTTTCTCCGGCAAGTCCGGCGAGTTCAACATGAGCTACCTCGACGGCATGGAAGCCCGCATCGAGAAGGTCAGCCGCATCTCCTCGCTCGACCTGCGGGCGCTCGGGGTCGGCGAAGCCTACGTCACCTGGCACGACCAGTATTTCAAGGTGAAGACCTTCCACGCCTTCCCCGAAGGCGAGTACAAGAACCTGCCCAAGCTCGAGCTGCGGGTGAACCACTTCATCGCGGTGGCGCGGCCGAACCCGACCGACGTCAAGCGCGAAGAGACCCTGCCGCAGATCGCCGAGAAGCTGCAGGGACGCCCGCTTCGCCCAGATCGTCGAGAAGCGCGCCAAGGAGGCGCGCGGCGAGATCGAGCAGGCCGCCGCGCAAAAGCGCGATCCGGCCAAAATGAAGAGCGAGATCGCCTGCGCCGCGGTGGCGTTCCTGCGCGCCAACAAAAAGACCGGGCCCGGCGGCGACTACCTCACCGCCTCCTGCGCCGCGATCGCCGCGATTACGCTGGCGCAGATCAACGACGCCCACGTCTTCACCCGCGAGGTCCGTCGCGTCGAAGGATTGCCCGAAACGCCGTTGCCGGCTACCGCGCGCTCGGGGAAATCGCGGGTGCCCTCGCAGGTGCCGGGCGTGGTGGCGCCGGCCGCGCGCGCCGGCGCAGCGGCCGGCGGCCGGCCGGGTGCTGCAACAGGGCATCCTGGGCGGCCTCTCAGTCAGACCATGCCGCCGCCGTCACTGCTCGACGACGAGCCGCCACCCGACGATCTGGAGTTCGAGACCGAGCCGGATTACGAGGACACCCACGCGTTTACGGATTCCTTCAGCCGTCCCGACGCACCACTGAGCGATCCCGCCCGCATCGAGGCGCAGCGCTCGGCGGCGCCCTCGACCATGCGCAAGGTCGACCACGGCGTCACCGTCGAAGCCCGCGACGGGCGCGACAGCCGCGACACCTTCAAAATGGCCGAGAAGCTGCAGACCAACGACGCCACGCTGCGGTTCCTGGCGGCATTGAATTTCGATGCCGACGAAGGATCCGAGCCCGGCATTGAGGTGGTCGACACCGCGATCGAGAAGGCGGTGATCTTCGACGACAAGGACGACGTGCGACCGGCGCCGGCGCAGGCCGCCGACCCCGCGGAGATCGAACGCGCCGACGTCGCCTCCGCCCGCGCCACGCAATGGACCGAACGCGCGGCCAAACCTGCGGCTCACGAATCGCGCGCGCCGGTGCCCGATCTCGAAACCGCGGTCAAGAGCGGCAACGTCGAAGACATGACCGCGTCGTTCCTCGCGGATCTGCTAGAAGGAGGCTGAGCAGTCGTTACTGGCATTGAATGACGAGTCGCTGCTCAATGGCGCGGAAGGCTTTCCGGAGATCGGCAGGCCGGTCGTCGGGTCCAAGATCCACTCCGATGGCATCGCCGACAGAGGGACGTGACGGTTGCAGCATCTGTCGAACTCGCTCAATTTTCCGTCCTAAACTTTGTCGACAATACACTTGGGCTGAGTTGATCGTTCTGCCCAAACTGATCGAAACTGTTCGACGGACCGACACTCGGGTCGAGACGGATCTGATCCGCCGCCCTCTGGCTCACGCTGCCGGGGCTGAAGCTTGCGCGTCAGGCGGTGGAGGCGCTGCTCCGGCGGGGGGGCTCGTCCCGCCTTCCGTCGGTTCGTCCTCGTTCGCGTCACTGATCCGCATCATCATTCTGTAGTGGGCGAAATGGCCGGTTTTCTCAAAGACCTGCTCGAACACGCGGAGGTAGCTCTGCACGGCGTTGTCGTCTGCCGCGAGATAGAGGTCGTCGTGCGCACTGTGGGACCCGTCATTGATCCATGAGAACAGCGAGGCGCAGACTTGGGCATCGCGACCGTTGAAGAGTGCGACAATGGCATCTTGTCGCCAGCCGCCGAGGACGATGAGATAGTTTTCGACGATCCGCCGAAGCGTGTTCTGGATGGTGAGGTTGGCACGCTCGGAATTGCGCACGTCTTCCCAGAGTAGCTCGTAGGAGGTCTTCACCGGATTAAACGCATAGTAGTGGAGTGACGAGACGTTGTCACGTTTCCGCACGACCCAGAAAGTCTCGTCCTTCCGGCAACCGGAGGAAGGTCGATCTCTGTCGTAGCTTACCTCCTTGTGGAAGTAGATGTTGTGCGTGAGAACGAAGACCTGTCGGACTGAACCGTTCCCGGCGCGGACGTCGCCGACCACCTTACGGATGAGCGCGCTGACAATGAACAGCACATCGGAATCCAAGCTCGAGACGGGATCATCGAAAACCACCACCTTGTCGACGGTGGTGCCCGCGCCGGACGTGCTACCCGCCAGCATATGATAGAAATACAAGAAGGTGATGAACGACCGCTCGCCTTCGCTCAGTGTCTTGGCGGCGTCGGATCCGTCGAGACGAACGATTCGGTACATGTCCCCGCGTTCCCCGGCGACGGCCAGCTTGAAGCTGTTAAAGCCGAATGAAGAGAGGGTGCGGTTGATCTCGTCAACCGTTGGCTTAACGCTCGTGATGCTGGCCTCCTTGGCTTTTAGCTGAGCGTCTAACCGAACGCGCTCGCCCTTCTTCTCCGCGATCTTGGCCTCAAGGCCCTCGATCATCTTGCCGAGCTTGGTCGCTGCCGCCTCGTAGGTTGTGAGGTCGGTCCGACGCTCTTCGACGATGAAGCGCCATATCTGCGAGGTCAGGGTGCGTTTCGACTTCGACAGGTCATGGATGGTCTCGTTGTATTCATCGATTGCCGTATTCGCCTGCATCAGCAGATCATTGATCGCGTCAGCAAACTCTTTCGTATCCTCGAGCGTGATCTCGCAGCTGGGTTCGCGACGTTTAGCTACTAGCCGCTCATGGTTGAGTTCGAACGCCGTCTTCAAGGCGTTATAGCGCTCGGTGAGCGTCTCTGGATTGACGAACCTGCCAGGCGAGGCCACTAGGGCATCGAGGCGGTCGCATATGGCGTTCGTGGCGGCTTCGTAACGCGTCAACAACTGTGTGATCTCTGCGAGGTCTGCCTCATACTGCTCGTCGAAGAACGCATTCAGATCTTCCAGCAGATTCGCCGACGCTTCCTGCTGACAGAAAGGGCATGGTCCGTCCGCCGCCATAAGATACTCCACGCCCTGCTTGACCCAGTCGCTGTTGCCCAGCCGACCGATCAGGGCGGCGACGACGACATCGTCACGGCCGACGACCTTTCGTCCGAGGATCGTTGACTTCTCCAGATCGGGGAGGGAGGTGAACGCGATCGGCAGGATCGAAGCCTCCTGTGGCGTCGCATCCTCAAAGATGGTCAAGGCGCGCGCGGTCAGATCTTCGAGGGTGGCGAGGTCGGCCTTGTTCTCTGCAGCCTCCTTTAGGATCTTATTGCAGAAGGCGACCTTGCCTTGGCGATAGCCGGTCATAGCCTTCTCGAAGACTGCTTTGTGAACCTGTTGTGATTTCCAGCATGCCTCATCGAGGAGCGACCGTACGTCTGCAAGATCCCTACGGCTACCACCCGTGCCATCGTCCCCTTCGAGCTTTTGGCGCAGCCCGCCGATTTCGTGGTCGAGCTTGCCGATCTTCTGCTGGAGGCTCTCGATCTCCTCGACGGCCTTTGTCGAGTCCTCGCCGAGTGTAAAGATGCCCTTCAGTTGTTCACCGAAGTTGGCGTCTGCGAAGTCACGGTTGTAGACGAGCGTTGATATCGGTCGCCCATCTTTCCACGACACGGTGTAGCCAACACGTGCGGCAGGATCATGGATGGCACGAGAGATTGTGGTCTTCCCGCAACCGTTATGGCCGAAGAGGTAGTTGATCTTCTTAAGGTCGGTGAGTTTCTCACCCGCAGCTGGATATGTAGCCTCGCCAGCGATCCCTATTGAGGTCAGCACTTTCTTCCCCAAAAGCTATTATACCCCAAATCCAGTCTAGTCTCCCGCGCACCAAGCTTCCAGCCGCATCGCTAACACAGGCCTACTCCTGCGCTGAGACGGTCCGTGCCAATGACTCTTACAAATATGAGGTTTGCGCCCCTGTTTATCGGATAAGATCTGCTTAAGACAGAAGCCGCCGTTCGAGCTGTTCGCCGGAAAAATCGGGAATGTCCTAGCGGTAGGCATTCCGGGAAGACGGTTGCCACGAAGGAGTTCGGAAAGCGGGTAGTCGGCAATTGAGAAGTTTTGAATGGCGCGATATGACTTAGTTTGGCGCGAAGCGGACATTATTCTCCAAACGCTTTGCCGATCTCGGGAGCTTTGTTCTCAATCAGCAGAACATCGAGATTTTCGATCTCCTGCATGGCGCGGCCAGCGATGCCCTGGAGATCGCCGTAGAGTCCGGCAGTGGAATCGAGAACACCTTTGAGCTGTTCTTCGCGTTTGGCCCACATTCGCATCATGGTTTTGCGCTCGCGGTCGAGATCGTCGCGCATGTCGGAGAACCGCTCGACGATCGCGTCGATGCGGTGACGGAACTGCGGACCCGTCAGGTAGGTGTAGACCAGCTCCATCTTGGTTTGCTGACCTTCCTGGGCCTGACGGCTGCCGGCGAGATTGATCAGGGACTCTCGCAGCGCGATGGCCAGGGGGATAGCGAAGCGAGGCTCGGCAACCCAGACGTTGTCGATGAAGTCGAAAGTCTCGACGCCTTTTGGCAGGGCGGTTGAGACGATCAGCGCAATCTCGGCCTTGGCAGTGCGCTGGTCGTCGCGCAACTTGGCAAGCCAGCCATCGCTCCAATTTTTGGTTTGCTTGAATTCCCAGAGGATGGCGCCGCAGGCTAAGCCAGTCGGGCCGCGTACGCGATGAAACACGTCGCCACCGAACTCGCCCTTCGGCACAGGCTCGATCAGGTCGCGCGGGAAGCGCCCGCGCAGCAACGATTCCAGTTCTAGCTCGAGCGCTTCGCCCTGCAACTGTTGCGACCCCTGGCTTGCCTTGCGCTGCAGTTCCTCGATTTGGCGCTGCATCCCGGCGATCTGGGCTTCCTTCTCGGACACCTTTGCCTTGAGGGCTTCTTCCGCTTCGAGTTTGGCCTTATCGCGAATGGCTGTGAGATTCTCCTGTACCTTCTTTTCGACGGTCAGCTCCATCTCGCGTCTGGCATCATCGAGTTCGCGGGACTTGCGCATGATCTCGGCTTGGGCCGCCTGGGCCTCGGCCAGTTTGGCGTTGTTCGCGGTCAAGCTCTGCTGCAACTCGGCGAGTTGCCGGTCACGCTGTTCAAGGTCGCCGGCGAGCGCGGTGCGGGCTTTCCTTGCCTCAGTCTCGGCGATGGAGGCACGCTCAATCTTCAGTTTGGTCGCTACCTGTTCGTCAATGGCCTCCTTGGCTCTAGCGAGATCATCCTGGGCCTTTTTCAGCGTGGCTTCGCGCTTGATAAAGTCAGACTCCCTTGCGGCAAGTTGCTGCTCAAACTGCCGTTTCGTTTCGGCAACGAGTGGCGCTGCGAGGGATTCGGTCAGTTTGATTTCGGTATGGCAAGTTGGGCAGACGATCTGGGGCTCGGTCACGGTGTCGATCCTGTGCATGTCGGCGCCCAGTTTACCGGGATTCGCGGGACTCCTTAAGACGGAGGTGCTGGTCGGCCCTATTATGGTCGGCCGTCGTGGCGGCCACGACGGCGATGGCGGTCGGCGGGAGAGTTGGTCATTCACGATTGTTCTCCCACTCAATTCCTTGGCGCGCGGATGTCGCGTTCGCGCAAAATGGCTTCGACGAGACGGCGCAGACGGCGGACCGAGCCGCCGCGCCAATGGGTGGCGACGGCATTCCGCTCGATGCCGTCGAGCGGTGCGACCCAGCGGTGGTCGAGCCCGCGTTCGCCCGCGAGGTCGGCGATCACCGCCGGCAGCAGTGCGTCGAGGTCTTTCGGTGCCGGCTTGGGGAAGGTGACAACCCTGAATCTGTCGCGAAGAGGCGAGGGCAGCGGATCGAGACTGTTGGTGGTTGCGACGTAGCTGACCTGGCTGAGGTCGAGCGTGATCTGTAGTGCGGGGTCTGGATAACGTACGCTGGTTTCCGGTTCGAGGAAGCCGAGTAGGCAATCCCACAGGCGGCCATAGTCGGCACGGGTGCCGGCTTTCTCCAGTTCATCGAGTAGGACGATCGGGTTGGCGATCTTGCCCTGACTGATGGCGAGGAACGGATGGCAGGTTTCGGCCGAATACCAACGCCGGTCGGTGCCACCAAACACCGCGCCGTCGGCGCGGGACGCGTCCTCACGCCAGACATTCACCCCGAGCACTTCGCCAAGCCGTCGCGCGAACCTTGATTTGCCGCCGCCGGGATCACCGACCAGAAGCAGCGGTCGCAGATGCACCGTCGCCCGGCCAACCAGGTCGGCCAGAACGAAGTCGATAGCGTCAGCGGCATACGGGAACTCGAACATGAGGGTTGCTCGTACCTGATGCAGCGGTGGTGGCTTCACCAACGGCAGCGCGACGTTAATGACGGGTTTGAGCGGACCAAGGATCTCCTTGAGCTTGAGGTTTTTCATCATGGTGTCGTCGAGGCGCGCGACGACAAGGTGATCCTCCGGAACCGCCTCAGGGGAGTCCGTGGTCTGGCCCGCGCCAGCGGCGGCTTCCTCTTGCTCGGTCCTTTCGGCCGTTTCCTGTTTCGCTCGCTCCTCGACCAGCCGCCAGACCGATTTCTTGGCTGCCGCTATCCGCTGCTCCGCCATCCGCGTGCCGACCGCGCTTGCCGCATGGGCGGCGGATCGGTCGTAGCGGCTCAGCAGATGACTGCAGGTCGGGAGGGCGGCCCAGCCAAAGCAGAAGCGTTCGAGGTCGGAACACAACTCTTCGTCGTCGCTGCCGCGCGCAAAGCTGATGAACGCCATCGCCAGCGCTTTGGCCACGCGCCGGTACTCATCAAAGTGATGCAGTTCGACCGGCGTCGGCAACGAGAGCATCCGCACGCAATCGGCCAACGATCGTAGATCAGGCCGGTCGTCGCCGACGGCCCGCCGGTCGAGCTCGGCCGCAAGCAGGAGGCCAACGTCGGTACCGAGGTTTTGGCCGGATTCCGTCGCGCGGCCGGCAAACCAGCCGGCGGTGAGCGCAAGATCCGGACACAGCGTGTCGATCTCGGCCGCAAGTCTCTGGTCGATATATCGTCCATTGGCGGAGACCAGCATGGCGTAACGCAGGAGACGCGGCAGGTCTCGATACCTGTCGTCGGTGACCGAAGAGTCCGCGGCGGCGCCTGTCGCAATCGCATCGGTCATTGCCGGCTGGTCGGCTTCGTCGGCGCTGGGATCGGTGCTCATGACCTGCCCTCCGATCCGTCGTCATCTCCGGGAGCGTCGGACCTCGCCACGGCAGCCAGCACCTGACGCATGATGTTGGGATCGGCGGGCGTCCCCAGCCGATAAAAGCGCGACAACGTGCGAACCCACCGACCGCCGGGATCGGCGAACCACAGCGGAGAGGTCATGGCCATTCGACCACGCAGGCGTGGGTGGCCGGTGACGTCGCCGATCAATTGCAGTCCTGCGGGAGTCTGGGCGATGATCCACTCATCAATCAGCGGCGCCGACTGGAGAAGAGCAGGCGAAACCGACCGCGTCTCCTGCAACCACGCGGCGTCATCGGCGAGCAGGCGAAGCCGCCGCGCCAAATCGGCGTTGATGCGGTCCGGGTGAAGAAACGGGTAGAGCTCTGTCAGCATGAAAGCACCGAAAAAAGTAAGATGAGGAAACTGGATCAAGGCGGCGGCGATGATCGGATCAGACGGCTTCACGGCCCGACGTCGATCACGAGTTCGCCGTTGAAGCTCGGGTTCTCGTTTCCGTAGCCATGCGGATTTGCCAGCAAGCGCGTCGCGCCGATCCTGTAGTCACTTGAGTTGTGAACGTGGCCGTGAATCCAGACGTCCGGTTGATACGTCTCGATCAAGGTGGAGAGGTCGGAGACGAAGGCTCCGGTGACCGGATCGCTCCGGTAGCGGGGCAGGACCGAGTCCCAATGCGGCGCGTGGTGGGTGATGACCACGGTCGGCCCAGCGAACGGGGTGGCCAGAAGCTCGGCGAGGAAGCCCGTCGACTGGTGATGCAGCAGTGCCGCCTCCTGCGGCCGGAATCGCTGCCACGGCTGCTTGCGCCACCCAATCAAACGGTGGTCGTTCATGCCGTGCGCGCAGGCGTTCATCACGCCGGCCATGTTCGCGCCGCCGAAGGCGGCGTAGTCGGTCCACAGCGTTGCTCCGGCAAAGCGCACGCCGCCGATCACGGTGTTGTCGTTCTCCAGCAAATGGATGTTGAAGGCGGCGGCCTGCTTCTGGGCCAATGCCAGTTCATCAGGCACAAAGCGGCGGTAGTACTCATGATTGCCCATCACCATGATCATCGGGATGGTCAACGGCACGATCCGCCGCAGGTGCTCGAACGCCCGTATGGCGCCCTCGCAAGTGTCGCCGGCGACGAGAACCACGTCGACACCGTCGGCGATTTTGATCGGCTTGATGGCCGCGACGTCGAGGTGCAGGTCGGAGAAAATCTGAATCTTCATGCGCGGCCTCCCATGTTCGCGGTGCTTGCCGCATCAAGGGCCTGCAGGGCTTTCCACAATGCAGTCGCGGCGGTGCCTGATCGACGCCGGTTCGACGAGCGGTGCGGATTGTGAGTTAGCCAGGATGCCGCGAGTTCGGCGGCGAACGGATGATCGAGCTTCACGCGTCCAAGTACGTGCGACAGCATGAGCGTGGTGGCCGCATCGCCATTGAGTGCGTTCAGCAGCACCGCCGTCAAGGCGATGTCGACCTCGATCGTTGTGGTGCTGATCGGCATCAGCGACAACGCCACCGCGATGCTGGCGGCTGCATCGCCATGCATCGCCGCGACCCAGGTTTGCCCGCGGAGAACGGCAAGCTTATCCAGTGTCGCGCGGAGGAGAAGATGCTCGGCATCACGAAAGCGATCCGCCGGCAACATGCGCCACCAGGCGAGCGGCGAAGCATCGTCGGCGCGGAATGGCCACGGTGTCGTCCGGAGGATCGATGCGCTTTTGTGTTGCTGCTGCGGTCTGATCAGGCCGCCCCCGCAAGGCGGGCCGGCTAACCTGGGGATGGTGGTGTCGTTCGTGGTCTGACGCATGACAATACTCTTCTGTTCGCGCAGACGCTTGCCGCGCGTTGATTTGGTGAAAAGCTGTTTGAGTTGGGAGGAGCAGTTCTGCTTAGGGAACTCTCGCCTTGCCACGCGGGGCCACGCGATGCCTCATCGGGCCACGCCCCGCCACGCCTGCGGCGCGCCGGATTCTATTCCAGCTTGACCGAGAACTTGCCGAACTTGGGCCGCCAGTCGCCGAGCCCCTCCCGCATGCCGGCGATTTCGAAAATCTCGATGACCTCGCTCGGGTTCAGAAGACTCGGCAGGAACTCGATGTCGGCAACAACATGCCAATTTGGAAAGCGCGGTCGCGTGCGCATCACCTTGGCGTCGTTGACATTGACTGCGAACCGCAGCCGAAAGGCTTTGTCGTTCCACAGTGACGTGAGATCGGATGGTCCATCGTGCTGGAGCAGGGGCGAACCTATGCAGGCAAGTCCGGCTTTCGCATGCTTGCCCTTGCGCCGCGTCCTCGCTGCCGCGATGAAGGCGGACTCGATCGCCTCGCTCGGAATGCAGGGCTTGCCCTCGGTCAGCCAAAGTCCGCCATGCCATTCCACCCTGGCAATCTGCTCATGATCGGCCAGCGTTTTGTCGCGCTTTTTTGTCAACCGGTCGAGATCGACCTTGATCGGATCAAGCGGATCGGCAAGGCGTGAACTGTGCATCAGCAGAGGGCGCTCACCGGTGAGGCGCACGCGGAGTTGCTCAGCGGACATGACGAATCTCCAACGCTTTGGACGTGGGGTCGAACAGCGGCGTCGCAGTTTCCAGCGCCAGCTTCACGTCGGCGATTTTGGGAAGGACATCTTGATATCGAAGCCGGCGCTGATGATCGGTCACCACGCGATGACAACGACGGCACAGCGTGGTCAGGTCGCTCACCTGCTCATTGAACAGATTGGCGTAGGTGCGGTGGTGCACCTCAAGCGGGCTCTCTGAACCGCCGTGATTGCAAAGCCGACATCGGAAGCCCGACGCTGCCAACTCCGCCAGCCGCGCGGGATTTTCACGCCAACGCCGACTCATGATGTATTCGTGGTAAGTCACTTATCCGCCTCCATTTCGATTACAATATGTATTCGAAATCCGAAGGGTTCAATAGTTCGTTGACAAAAAGTCGATAACACTCGATCTGTGGTTAATGATTAGTAAACAAGCCATGCGAGTCTGGCCTACACCTCGCTTAATCCGAGCGGCTCGAGGGCTTGTGGGAATTGATCAAGAAACGCTTGCTTCGAGAGCTGATGTAACGCGGCAAGCTGTAATCAAGATTGAAGCTGATGAGAGCGATCGAATGGACCCGCGTCGCTTGAAAGTATTGCAATCGCTACAGCGTGTGTTTGAGGACGAATACGGCGTCGAGTTTTTTGCGGCGAGCGAGAATTCCGGCGAGGGCGTTCGCTTTCGGAAGTAGCGGCTCCTTTAGTCGGTGTACATGTCTCCTACACTTCCTTCAGCGAGAGCACTCCTCGGAGATGAACGTAACGGCCTCTCTTGCTGGTCTGCGAGACCATCGCGTCATTTGCCTTCCGGAAAAATACACATTCTGATATCGCGTTGGTCGCGTGATGCCGTCTGCAAAATGGTTGTCTTCCGCCAACAAATGATGAGAGGCTCATCGGATACGCAACTTTGCTGGCCGAAAGTGCCGGGATGTATTCGCCTTCGAAGTAACTGCATAAGATGCACGATAGATCCAACTACTTTGCGGTGCAGATTACTCTCCCTCGATCCTTTCCCCAGCGGGTTCCATGTGCGGGGCAGCACGATGGATCTCGCCGCTGGTGAAACGAGTTTGACAGCGAACCGCTAGTCGTTCTGTAGCAATCGATATTGGTACTTGCAGACAATATCTTGGTTTCAGCATGCATGACGCTCCAGAGAGTCATCATGCATGCTGTCGCGTCATCAAAAAGGATGGCTCGATCTCGGCTATCTCTCGCGTGGCGTCAAACGCAAGCGCGTACTGCTGGTCGGCAAGTCGGGGGCACTTAAACTAATCAAGCTCGCATTGAATGGCGGCGAGGCCGCCAACGAGTGTTTCGGAGTTATCGGTAGACGCGATTGTTAGTCGCTAGGTTTGACCCGGATGAGGTTGATGTGATGCTGCTCTCCGATCACCTGGGAAATGATGCCTTTCGCCCATCTGCGCGTTGAAGAGATTGGCACAGGTACGATGATGTCCCTATTGAGCGGACTCTTAGGACCGTCTGCCGAAACGTCCTTTTGCACCGGATGGTGGTCTATATAATTTGCTGACTTTCCGTGATCGTGGCCGTCCCTGTCGGCGCAAAATGAGCGATCGCATTTGACTTTGTGCAAAGACATAAGTATCATCTATATGTTTTACGCGTCGGGACAGGCGCTTTAGATGAAATAGGGGAGGGTATTAGGATGATGCCATTCAAGTGCGCACGGATTGAGCGGGGTGCCAAGCAAGCCGCGCTTGGGATTGCAGTCGCGAGCCTTAGCTTCTTGGCGATCCCGACTGCGAGAGCCGCGGAAGGCTGCGCAACGCCAACCGTTATCAAGGTCCAGGAGTATGTTGGGATCATCCAGAATCTCGTTCCTTGGGTGGCGATAGATCAGGGGTTCTTCAAGGCGAACTGCCTTGAAGCCAAGATGACCAATTTCCCGTCCGGACCTGCGGCTCTGGCGGCCTCATTGCAGGGAGGGTTGGATTTCATCTCTCTTGCGCCGGACACGGTCTACGTTCCGGCAAGTCAGGGCTTCGATCTGAAGATCGTTGCCTTCATGAATAGCGCCATCCATTACTCGCTTGTTGTGGGCCCGAAGGTTCAATTACCTCACAAGGATGCCGGCTACCCCGAAGTTATGAAGGACTTGGTCGGGAAAAATATCGGCGTAAACGCCTTGGGCTCAACGACAGATACGCTTGCTCGCGCTAACTTCCTCGGAGCAGGCTTGGATCCCGCAAGTCAGGCTCATTGGGTTGCGTACGGTCCGCCCGCAGCGGGTATCGCCGGACTTCAGAACGGCTCGTTGGCGGCAGCTGAATTTTTTGGCGACGGGATGGACATTGCGGCGGCTGTCATCGGCGGCACGATCATCGTCGATCCCCGCGATCCCGATGCCAAGATACCACCGCAGATCGCGGCTATGCGAGGGGCCTCTCTGCTTTGGGCCTGCACCACCGCTTTCATCAACAAAAACCCCGACGTCGTGCGCCGTTTCTCTAAAGCCAACAATGAGGCGATCGACTGGATCAAGGATCCCAAGAACTTTGATCAGGTTGTCCGAATCGTGCGCGAGCGGGCGCCAAATCCGCCTGGCGTTCCGGACTCTGAAAAGCTGCTGCTGGAGCGGGTGAAGCGGTACGTCGTCCAAGAGGATAAGCATGCCAGCATGAAAGCCTTGAAAGCATGGAACGACTGGGATGTCGCGATGAAGCGAATCCCAAAGCCCGCCGACATTGATGGCCTGCTTTGGGAAACGGCGCGATCGATGATCGTTCCGTAGTCGATCCATTCGCATCCATCGGCAGGCGAGTTGAGACTCATGACAGATCGCGCAGGACAGCATAAATGAGCGGCAAAACGATTTGCCTTGAGAATGTCGAGCACTTCTTCAGTTCACATCGGATCGGCGAGCCGCCGACCAAAGTGCTGTGTCAGACCTCAGTAACGATGCCAAAGCAGCAGTTTGTATCGTTGGTGGGACCGAGCGGTTGCGGGAAGACGACAGTTCTTAATATGGCGGCCGGACTAGTCCGACCGACGCGGGGTCATATCACCGTGGACGGAAAAGTGCCCAAGGTGGGTGACCCCGACGTTGGCTACTTGCTGGCTCGCGATGCGCTGCTGCCTTGGCGGACTGCGTTGGCGAACGTGTCCCTCCCGCTTGAACTGCGGGGGGTTGGTCGCAAGGAACGTGAGAATCTCGCGCACAAGATTCTGGATGAGGCCGGGCTTGGTAAGTTCGCGGACGCTTTTCCGGCGCAACTTTCTCATGGAATGAGGCAGCGTGTGGCGGTTGCGCGTACATTGGTTGCGGAGCCGAACACGCTGCTGATGGACGAGCCGTTTTCAGCTTTGGATGCGCAAACGCGTTTGAGTGTCCAGCAACTGTTCCTGCGGCTTTGGGAACGCGTGCAATCGACGGTGTTGTTTGTGACACACGATCTGACAGAAGCGATTCTGATGTCTGATCGTATTCTCGTCTTCTCGGCCCGTCCTGGTGAAATCATTGCAGAGTTCGAAGTCGACTTCGAGCGTCCGCGGTCTCTTCGCGAACTTCAAAGCAGCGAAAAATTTCATGATCTGTTTCGCCGCGTTTGGGACGTCTTTCGGCAAGAGGTGGAAGTATGACCCAATTGGAAGAAGGTATGCGGATGGCAAAGCACGACGAGGTTGCCGCATCTCCAGCAGCGGTCGACGCTCCGAAGCGAAGGAAGCCACTTGCGGACCGTCCACTTGCAGTCGTCGCCGGATGGATCGTTCTTGCGGGCGTTGGGGGAGGGCTTTGGGAGTGGGCGGGCCGAAGTGGACTAGTCAACCCGCTATTCATTAGCTATCCGTCCGCCATCGGCCATGCTCTGTTGAAGGGTCTCTACGGGGATCTCATCACGGTCGATGCAAGATACACTTTCGTGGCGGTTTTCCTGGGATTTGCCGGAGCCGCGGTACTGGGCATTGCCGTCGCATTTGCCCTGGCCCAGAACGCCTACTTGAAGAAGGTCGTGGACCCGTTCCTGACAGCGCTCAACAGCTTGCCGCGCGTTGCGCTGGCACCGTTGTTTTTGATGTGGTTCGGGATTGGTTTGTTCTCGCATGTGTTGATGGCGGCGAGCCTCACGTTCTTCGTCGTCCTCGCAAACACGACGGCCGGAATTGAAAGCGTTGATCAGGACCATCTGCTCCTGGCTCGATTGCAAGGTGCGACCCGGTGGCAAACGTTTCGTCTGTTCATTGTGCCTTCCGCCTTGCCCGGTATCTTCGTCGGTCTCGAGTTGGGTTTCATCTTTGGCACATTGGGAACGGTTTCGGGCGAAATGATCGTGGGCGAGCACGGGCTCGGTGTCCGTCTGTCCAGAGACGCGGGGATTTTTGATACCGCAGATTACTTTGGCACGTTGTTCGCGCTCGTGGTCATCAGTGCGCTGCTGACCTTCTGTTTCCAGGCGGTGAAGAACCGGCTGCTCGGCTGGCAACGGCTCCACGTGGTTCAGAAGTCTCATTGAGAGATGCCAGAAACATCATGAGTTGATCGTGAGGTCGTTCAAGGCCGAATGGCGGGGTACGGTATTGAACGGGACCGTGGTCGGATGCGCGGCGCGTCGCAAGCGTCCGGCCGAGGTGCTGCCAGAGATCGATAATCAGTCAAGGCAAGTGAACCAAGAGTCGTGCCTTGTGCCGGCGGGGTTCCGGACGCTTGATATAGAAGCAGCTGATCCCTTCGATCCTGACAAATCCAACCGTCTTCCCGCGTTGAATTTCGCGCGCGGCGTCGCGCTTCCGGTGGCGAGCTTTGTCGAGTGTCCTCCGCTTATCCGGGAGACGTGGCCTGCTCTGGCCGCCGTCTTTGTTCGCCGGTGTTGGACTGTTTTTTAGCGTGGCGGTCGGACTTGGCGTTGCTTCCCGCTTGCACCGCTTTCCTTAGATAGATATATATGATATATATCGCTCGGCGTCCTTTTATGAGATGCTCGATGCTCACTGGGTGGAGGAAACATGGGTCTTCGTCGCATTCTCATTGCGAACCGCGGAGAAATCGCGCTTCGCGTGATACGGGCGTGCCGAGAGCTTGGACTCGAGACAGTGCAGGTTCATTCCAGCGCTGATGCCGACAGTTTGCCAGTTAATATGGCTGACAGCTCTATCGAGATTGGTGCTCCTCAAGCTGCCGAAAGTTACCTCAAAGGCGGAGCGATCATCGAGGCGGCCAAGCGCATGGGAGCCGATGCCATCCATCCTGGCTATGGCTTCCTTTCAGAGAATGCCGCGTTTTCGGATGCCTGTGCGGCAGCCGGCATCAAGTTCATCGGGCCGAAGGGTTCGGTCATTGAAATGATGGGCGACAAGGCTGTGGCGCGCGGCCTTGCCAAGCAGGCCGGCGTGCCGGTGACGCCTGGTTCCGGGGGCCCTGTCAAGAATGTCGATGAAGCGGCGACGGTGGCGCGTCAGATCGGTTTCCCGCTGTTGATCAAGGCTTCGGCCGGCGGCGGCGGCCGCGGTATGCGTGTCGTGCAGGAAGATGCCAAGCTGCGCGAGTCACTGGAAAGTGCATCCCGCGAGGCCGAGGCGGCATTCGGCGACGGTGGCGTGTATATTGAGAAGTACATGTCAGCCGTCCGGCACGTCGAGGTGCAAATCTTCGGCGATGGCAAGACGACGCTGCATTTCGGCGAGCGTGACTGTAGCACGCAACGCCGTCACCAGAAGCTGGTGGAGGAAAGTCCTTCACCGGCACTAACTGTGGAACTTCGAAACAAGATGATGGCGGCGGCTTGCGCGCTCGGCGATCGCGTCGGCTACGAAGGCGCGGGAACAGTCGAGTTCATTGTCGATGCCGCGACCCAGGAATTCTACTTCATCGAAATGAACACCCGTATCCAGGTCGAGCATCCTGTCACCGAGATGATGACGGGCATCGATCTGGTCAAGCGGCAGATCCTGCATGCCGGTGGCGAGGCTCCTGAACTCCGGCAGGACCAGATCACGTTTCGCGGGCACGCGTTGGAGTGCCGCATCAATGCGGAAGATCCGAACAAGGGATTTTTCCCGAAGCCCGGTCGAATCGAAACGTTCACCATGCCGGCGGGGCCGGGCGTGCGCGTCGATACCCATGTCTATCCGGGTTACGTGCTGCCGCCCTACTACGACTCCTTGCTGGCGAAAGTCATCACCCATGGCGTCGATCGTTCGGAGGCGATCGCCCGGATGCGGCGTGCGCTCGGGGAGATGAAGGTCGATGGCGTCCCAACGACGATCGGGTTTCATCAGAGATTGCTCGACGACCCGGCCTTTCTCGAGGGGCGAGTGCATACCCGTTTCATCCGCGAGGAGATGTATGCCGGCCACCCAATGCAGAACATGCTGTAGCAGACGGTTCTTTTGCGGAAGTCGCATACGAACCATCGACCGGCCGCACACCGATCTCATCGGTCGACAACACAAAACAGTCCGTCCGCCGCCGTCAAACCAAAGGGAAACCAATGTCCGGCCGTTCCAATCTCACCCATGAAGATGTCCTGCGCATTCTTCAGATTGTCGACAAGTCTGAGGACGTCGAAATCAGTGTCGAGTATGGCGGCCTGAAACTTCACGTCTCGAAGGGGGCGGGGGCGTGCCATGGCGCGACTTCCGCTCCCTTGGAGCATGCGCTCCCCAAGCAGGTGGCGCGGCCGTTGCTGTCATCGAACGAGGCGCCGGATGGCGATCTGCTTCCGGCGGCATCGACGCCCCTCGCCGAGCCCGCAACCGCAATCAGGTCATCCGGTGATGCAGTCCCGGCGGGTGCATTGACGATCACCGCGCCCCTGCTCGGGCGGTTCTATCGTTCCTCTTCGCCAAGCGAGCCACCCTTCGTCGAGATTGGCAGCAAGATCTCCGAAGACGATACCGTCGGTGTTGTCGAGGTCATGAAGTTGTTCAATGAAATCAAATCCAGCTTGAGTGGAACGGTCATCGAAATACGCGCCGCAAACGAAGAGATGGTCGAAGAAGGCCAGATTCTCTTCGTCGTGCAGCCCGATTGAGTTGAGTGCGGCGAGGAGAGACAGATGACTGAAGCGGAGAAGGTGCGCGCCCGGCGCGCTCGCGACGGATCGATAGGCGTCATCGACACGACTTTCCGTGATGCGCAGCAGTGCCTTTGGACCACGCGAATGACGGCCGGCATGATGTGGCCGATGCTCGATCGGATGGAGCGTGCCGGATTCGAGATGATAGACTTCATGGCGCCTGTACAGTTCGACGTATGTGTGCGCTATCTCCAGGAGAATCCCTGGGAAAAGGCGCGTCTCTTCAAGACGAAACTCATCAATACGCCTTTGCGAAGCTACTGCCGCAGCAAGAGCCTGATCGGGTTCGGCGTGATGCCGGATGACATGGTGGAGATGTGGATCGAGCGGCTCGCCGCGAGCGGCTTTTCCGTCGTGGGTACGCTCGATGCGCTATTTGACGTGGACAATATGGCGCTCAGCATCCGTCATGGAAAGAAGCTGGGCCTGCACACAGTTGCCGCCTTGGTGTTCTGTCAAAGCCCTGTCCATACCGATGAACTATATGCCGCCACGGCAAAGGCGTTGATCGAGAAGGCCGATGTCGATGGCGTCATGATCAAGGATTCCGGAGGGCTGTTGACGCCCGACCGAATCCGCACACTCGTTCCGGCGCTGAAGGCCGTGATGGGCGGTCGGCCGCTCGAACTGCATAGCCACTGCAACACCGGCCTCGCGCCACTTGTCTATCTCGAAGGCGCAAAACTCGGCGTCGATCAACTGCACACCTCGATCGCGCCGCTTGCCAGTGGCCCGGCCCAGCCCTCCATTCAGAACACGATGCGAAATTTGACGTTGTCGGGACTGCGAGCCAACGTCGACCTCGCGACCATCGCGGAGCTTAGCGCGTACATTGAGGATTTGGCCGCTCAGGAGGGTTTTCCGCTCGGCCAGCCGATGGAATACGACGTGTTTACCTATAAGCATCAGATGCCATGGGGAATGGCGAACAACTGGCGCTCGCAGCTTCGCGAGCAGGGGCTGGAGCATCGCTACGACGAGATTCTCGAAGAGATCGTCCAGATACGTTCCGAGCTCGGATGGCCGATCATGGTCACGCCGTTCTCTCAGATCATCAGCGTGCAGGCGATGCTGAACGTCGTATCGGGCGAGCGCTATCGCAACGTGACAGATGAGATCAAGCGCTACGCGCTCGGCCATTTCGGCAAGCTGCTGGCGCCCGTCGATTCGGATATCCTCGATCGCATCGTCGAGAACGGTTCGCCGGGCATTCCAATCAAGTCGAAGCCGCTCGAGCCGGCACGCGCCGCACTCGAACGAGCTTATCCCAATCTCGACGATGATGAGCGAATACTGCGTTACATGTTTGCGGGCAGCGAGGTTGACCGCATGAATGCCGCAGGCGCGCTCAACGTGACGGCGACTCTCGGCAGCCCCGTGGAAGCGCTTCTGCGCGGGCTGCAGGAGCGCGGAACGGTGCGCCACTTCGACATGAAATATAAGCAGACTCATGTTGCGTGGCGCAGGCACTAACGGATGCGTAACGAGATTTGCTTGATCGATCGCTGTTCGTCGTAGCGCGTTGTTATGTGCTGTCTTTCGCGCTGAGCGCCGCAAAAATGGCTCGCTCTGGCAGGTGCGAAATTTTCACGCCTGCCGCTAAGTCTCCATCGCTCAAGATAAAGCCATCCGGCGTCAGGTGCGACAGATGCGGTACATGATCCATCACATCCACATCAAATCAGATGATCCCAAGTCCACGGCTGGCTGGTTTGTTGCCGCCTTCGGTTTCAATGTCATCTCCGATGAGACCAGAGCTTTCGGCGATCGGTTCATTCGCTTGCAAGATGCTGCGAACGTGCTCGTCATGATTTCCGGGCGTCGCACCGGCGAGGTGTTGGAGCCTGCCTGCACCAACTCGCATTTGGGACTCGATCATTTCGGAATGCGAACCGGTAACCTGGCGAATGATCTCGATCGATTGACGAGCGATGGGGCCAAAGTGGTCGAGGGGCCGCACGACATGCCCGGAGGCATCAAGTCCGCGTTCCTGGTCGTGCCCGGCGATGTGCGGGTTGAGCTGATCGAAGGGCCTGCAATCTAACCGCGCGCGTGCAGTTCAATCTTCGGCTGCTGATTGACATCTAATCATCATACATATTATATATATGAATATACTCACGGGAGGATGCAGCATGCGCATAACGCGCGAGATCGCGGATCGTGTCGTCGCGACACGGATTGGAGATCTGGCTCCCGACGTTGTCGATTACGCGTCGACACTCGCCATGAGTGCCTTCGGCGCAATGGTTTCAGGTCATCGCTGCACGGCCGGTGCCGAGACGATCAACTACGTCAGGCGCCATGGCGGTGAGCCGCAGGCGACGGTGCTTGGCGCCGGGTTCAAAAGCTCAGTCGAGTTGGCAGGCCTCGCGAACGGAACGTTCGCGCATGCGACCGAATATGAAGACGACAGCTTTCCGGAAGCAGTATCGAGCTATACGCTTTTCCCGCCGCTGTTTGCGCTCGCCGAGCATCTTAGGGCGCCGGGATCTCGAATTATCGAAGCGTTCGTTGCCGGCTATGAGGCTCAGGCGCGCATCGGTCTTGCCTGCCGTGAGGCGCGTCGCATCGGCTACATGGTCTTGAGTCTGGCGGGCTCGATCGGCGTGGCCGCCGGGGCTGCCAAGCTGCTTGGTCTCGATGCCGAGAAGACTGCGCATGCGATGAGCATCGCCGCATCCCAAGCGAGTGGCGTCGGATACCAGACCGGCTCGGTCGCCCACATCCTGGAGATGGGATTTTCGGCGCGCAATGGTGTCGCCGCGGCTTATATGGCGGCGGAGGGAATGACCGGACAACTGGATGTGCTTGAGGCGCCGCGCGGTCTCATGAATATGATCACCGCCGGCAAGGTGGAGAAGCCTGAAAACATCCTGGCGGACTGGGGCGCGCCATATCGTATCTTCGAAGTGGGGATCAAATTCTATCCCTGCTGTTTCCATCTGCAGCGGTTGATCGAAGCGACGCTCGATTTGAAGAAAGAGCGAGGCCTGTCGGCCGACGATATCGAGAAAATTGCCGTCGAGGTGAATGCTTTTTTTCCGACCGTGGTTCAGCATTCCGAACCGCGCGATGAGATTGAGGCGCAGTTTAGCTTGCCGCATTCGCTGGCGATCGCGATGCTTGACGATGTGGTCGGCCCCGAAGGTTTCTCGGAAGAGCGGATAAATGACGCGCGCTTCCGGGCATTCCGGCCGAAGGTGGAGACGATCGTACGCGAGGATTGGGGCTGGGCGCCGACCGGCTGGACCGCGCGGATGACGTTTACCCTCAAGGGGGGCGAGGTGATCGTGCGCGAGCCGACCCACTCCCGGGGGCATCCGCCGGATCTGCTCTCATTCGATGAATGCATCGAGAAGTTTCGTGGTTGCGTCGACGACTTGTTGCCCGACGAGCGCATCCGGCGCTCGGTCGAGATGTTGCGCAATTTGAAGGATCTGCCGAATGCGGGCGATCTCATCGCGGAAGTAACGACGATCGGCGTGGCTTGAACATCGCGGATCGATAATTCTTCGAGATAGCTCTGTGCTGTGGAGGAAGGCATGGCGTCAAAAACGGCTGTGATTGCGGGGGCAACCGGAATCGTCGGGCGCGGGCTGATCGATCATCTTCGGTCGACCGGAGACTGGAATATCGTATCCATCTCTCGGCGCGAAAGTGATCTTGGTCCGGGCGTGCGGCATGTTCAGGCCGACCTTCTGGATAAGTCTGCTTCTTCCCGGCAACTCAGCGAACTTAGCGACGCTACTCACATTTTCTATACCGCGTATGCGCCGCGTCCGACCTGGGCCGAGGAGGTTGCGCCCAACGTTTCGATGCTGGTGAATCTGGTCGAAACGCTCGAGCGCGTTGCACCGAAACTTGCGCACGTGCAGTTGATGCAAGGCACCAAGTGGTACGGCAATCATCTCGGGCCGTTCAGCACGCCGGCGCGCGAAACCGATCCGCGCCATCTCCCGCCGAATTTCTACTACGATCAGCAGGACTGGCTGGTCGAGCGGCAGCGCGGAAAGCGATGGAGCTGGTCCGCGTTGCGGCCGCATTGCATCATGGGCTTCGCAGTGGGCAGTCCAATGAGCCACTTGATGGGCCTAGCGCTCTATTCGGTGATCTCTCGGGAGCTTGGCCTTCCGCTGCGCTGGCCCGGTCATCCGTCAGCATTCGCATCCATGTACAACTTCACCGATGCCCGGCTCCTTGGTCGTGCGATGGAGTGGGCCGCCACGACGCAGGCTTGCGAGAACGAGGCATTCAATATGACCAACGGCGATGTCGACCGTTGGGAGCGCGTATGGCCCGAGGTCGCCGAGATATTCGGGATGGAGACCGGGCGAAAGGTCCAGCAGGTCAACCTTCAGAGGATGATGGCGGACAAGGAACCGTTGTGGGCCGCGATGCGCGAAAAATACGGGCTGCAACCGTTCGAACTGAAGCAGCTTGTCAGTTGGCCCTGGGCCGACTGGGCCTATTCGACACCTTACGACCAAGTCTCCAGCATTGCGAAAGCGCGGCGCGCGGGTTGGACCGCAGTGCAGGACACCGGAACCATGTTTCGCGAATTAATCGGCGGCCTCGTCGATAACAGGATCATTCCGCCAGCGCCCGGGCCGGCAGGATCGATGAAAGCGTCGTAGTCGGCAAACGCGGTCGCGCGTGCACGATTACTGTTCGGGATGGAGAAGCGGATGCCACATGACGAAATGATTGCCGAGCTCGAGCAGCGAAGGGAGAAGGCCCTCGCCATGGGCGGGCCGGAGAAGCTCGCGAAGCGCAAGGCAGAAGGACATTTGAATGCGCGCGAACGTCTCGATGCGCTTCTGGATAAGGATAGCTGGATCGAAAGCGGCCTCTTTGCCACGTCGCATCGGCCTGAGGTTCGCGACAAGACTCCGGGAGACGGCAAGATTGGCGGGTTCGGCAAGGTAGACGGTCGTCCCGTCGCGGTCATGTCGAACGACTTCACCACCATGGGTGCGTCCAGCTCCGTGGTCAACGGCAAGAAGATTCGTCACATCCGCGAGGTCGCAACCAGATCCGGCATGCCGCTCATCATGTTGGGAGAATCGACCGGCGCGCGGATGCCCGATCGTATGGGGGCTGAAGGACGCGCCATTCTCGGCCAGGATCCTATCGAATACCTTCGCAGTCGCGAGTCGCCTTGGGCAAGCGCACTACTGGGTTCCTGCTACGGCTCTTCGACCTGGTATGGCTGCCTCTCGGACTTCGTCGTCATGCGCAAGGGCGCGACGATGGCGGTCGCCAGCGGGCGCGTCACCTCGGCGGCGATCCGACAAGAAATCGATTCGGAGGAATTGGGCGGCTGGAAGATGCATGCCGAACATTCCGGACTTGTCGATGCCGTTGTCGACACGGATGAGGAAGCGCTTCTGGCGATCAAGACGTGGCTTAGTTATCTGCCGAGCCATCAGAACGAAGCGCCACCCACTTACGATGTACCGGAAGGATCGCAGGGACGCGGCCAGCAGATCCTCGAGATACTCCCTGATACTCCGAACAAGGTTTATGACGTTCGCAAGATCATCGATCTCGTGGTGGACAAGGACAGTCGATTTGAGCTGAAGCCCCGCTACGGCAAATCGATCTGCACGTCGTTGGCCCGCCTCGACGGCAAATCGATCGGCGTCATTGCTAACAACCCGATGTTCAAAGGCGGCGCGATTGACGTCGATGCCATGAAGAAGGCCACGGCCTTCATCGTCCAGTGCGACTCTTTCAACATTCCCCTGTTGTTCATGGTCGACACGCCGGGCTTCCTGATCGGTCTGGAAGGCGAGCGTCGTGCCGCACCCGGCAAGATCATGAACTGGATGAATGCTCTTTCGCTGGTGACCGTCCCGAAGATCTCGCTGATCATGCGGAAGAGTTACGGCCAAGCTTATCTGAACATGGGTGGCGGCCGAAATTCGGACGAGGTCCTTGCCTGGCCGACGGCCGATCTCGGCTTCATGGCCGCGAATGTCGGCGCGAGCGTTCTCACCGGCGTCGACAAGGACAAGGACCCAGAGAAGTACGCGAAAATGGCCAAGGATCTCTCGCGCGATACCGCGGTCTGGGGATTGGCCCAACTCTACGAAGCCCACACAGTCATCGATCCTCGCGATACTCGCGAGTCGCTGATCCGGCTTTTTGAAATCCATCGTAGCCGGCATGGCAGCGGCGTGGGCAAGCATCGCCTCGCAGTCTGGCCGACAACTTACTGAAACTGAAATTTGTGAGGACGCCTGATGGCACAGACGAAAGTCATTTGCGAGATCAATGGTTCGGTTTGGAAGATTCAGATCAAGGAAGGAGACGCGGTTTCCGAAGACGACACGCTGGCGATCCTGGAATCCATGAAGATGGAAATCCCGGTGCTTGCCCCTTCGAGCGGTACGATTGAGAAGATTCTGGTCGCGGAGGGCGACGCCGTCGCCGAGGGCCAGGATCTCATGGTCATAAACGAGTGACGGCTTTCATGAGTCGGACTCTGTCGGAAGTGCTGCACAAAGCGCGCGCAATGGGCGTCGAAGCGCTGGACGAACCGTCGGGCAAGAGCGTTCTGAAGTCGGCCGGCATCAACGTGCCGAAATCTGTCGTGGTGAGGGTCGGCGACGACGTTGCCGCCGCGGTCTCGGACCTTCGCGCTCCGCTCGCGCTCAAAGTTGTGGCCACGGGAGTCGTTCATAAAAGCGACGTCGGCGGCGTGAAGCTCAACATTCAGGATGCCGCGGCCGCAGTCGATGCCGCGTTTGATCTGCGCGAGGCGATGAAGGCGAGGGGCATCGAGCCCGAGGCGTGGTTGTTTGAAGAGATGGCCCCGCGCGGCGTGGAAGTTGTCGTCGGTGGCACGATGGACCCCGAGTTCGGGCCGATGATCATGGTCGGCCTCGGCGGAATTTTCGTTGAGGTGCTGAAGGACGTCGCCTTCCGCATCTGTCCGATCCGTGAGCGGGATGCTCGCGAAATGCTGTCGGAGCTGAAAGGGGCGGCTGTCCTGAAAGGCGCGCGAGGCGGCGAGCCGGCAAATATCGATGCGATCGTCGACGTGCTGCTGCGCGTCGGTGGGGACGATGGCATTCTGATGCAAGGTGCCGGCGAATTGGCAGAGATCGACGTCAATCCACTGATCGTTTCCAAACACGCCGCCGTGGCCGTGGATGCGCGGTTCATTCTGCGGAAGGAGAGGGCGATCAATGTCCACGCGTGAGGAATTCAGGCCGCTCTTTCATCCGACCCGGATTGCGGTGGTCGGTGCCTCGACCACCAGCGTCAGCGGGGGCAATCGTTTCATCAGAAACCTGAAGAATTTCGGTTATGCCGGCGCCATCGTGCCGATCCATCCGAAGGCCGAGGAAATCGAGGGGCTGCGGGCTTATCCGTCGCTGGCCGATGTACCGGGTGAGATCGACTATGCCTATGTCGCGGTTGCCGCCGCCAACGCGCCCGGTGTTGTTCGCAGCAGTGGCGGCAAGGTCCGGTTCGCTCAGGTCATGTCAAGCGGGTTCAGTGAAGTGGTGGGGGGCGGCGATCTGGAAGCCGAGCTCGTTGCTGCCGCTCGGGACGTCGGCACCCGCGTCATCGGGCCGAACTGTCTGGGGACGTATTCTCCCGAAGCCCGGCTGACCTTCACTGAAAAGACGGCGGCTGAGGCGGGTTCGGTCGGTGTCGTCTGTCAGAGCGGTGGATTGGGCATTGATATCATCAGGCGGGGTCAGAATCGCGGTTTGCGCTACAGTGGTCTCGTGACCATCGGCAACGCGTCCGATCTCGGGGCGTCGGAGCTGATCGAGTATTTTCTCGATGATGACAAGACGCGCACCATCGGCCTTTACCTGGAAAGCACGCGCGAAGGACGCCGGCTGTTCGACGTTCTCAGGCGTGCCAATGCGCGAAAGCCCGTGGTGCTTCTGAAGGGTGGCCGGACCAGCCAGGGTCAACGCGCCGCCGCATCACATACCGGCGCGCTTGCAGGCAGCCACAGCGCGTGGGAAGCACTCTGCCGGCAGACGGGCACTGTTCTGACGGATACGCTCGATGAATTTCTCGACGCATTGATGGCGATGCAATGTATGGACCCACGGCCTGCCGCGACGTCGCGCGTCGTGTTGTTCGGCAACGGAGGCGGAACGAGCGTTCTCGGCACGGACGCGTTCGACCGGGCCGGGTTTTCGATTGGCGCCTTCGCGGATGACACCCTGGCCAAGTTGGAGGCCCTTGGGCTGCCGGCAGGGTCGTCCGTCGCCAACCCGATCGACGTTCCGGCAGGGGCCTTGCAGCAGAACGAAGGCCGCGTTGCCGAGAACATCATTTCGACGATCGCCGCCAGCGGCGCGACCGATGCCGTGGTCATCCACGTCAACATGACGGTCATCATGGGGTTCAGGCACGTCGACATGCTTGGCAACATCATACAGGCCGCGCTTCGTGTGCGGGCTGAGCACGGTCCCGGCATGCATATCGTCCTGGTGCTGAGATCGGACGGTGACGGCGAGACCGAAGAGCGCAAACGCGAATATCGCCAGCGTGCGACTTCGAACGGCGTTGCTGTTTTCGACGAACTTGCCCAGGCCGCGCGCGGTCTGGCAGCGGTTCGAACCGTGGAAACCTTTCGTTTGGGTGGCGTTGCCTGAAAGAGCCCGAAAGGCCTGATGCGGGAGCCCGCGACTGATGTATTATGGACCGGAGTAGCCAGTAGGCGTCATATGGCGACTGTAGAATAGATGGAGGCCTCGTTCC
>Ga0097682_1000679_pt1 | contig 48919 bp, 42 predicted proteins | sample ThiBio_1000_biof_2_FD_72843 | JGI IMG/M metagenome (GOLD analysis project Ga0097682, IMG submission 72843) | Wastewater bioreactor microbial communities from Cape Town, South Africa - Thiocy_cont_1000_biof - 1398105538229 (version 2) (version 2) ...
GGCCCCTGAACATTAAAGGGGCACAGATATACGGTAGAAAGTTCAGATCACGAACAGCGACGGGCTTCCGCGCCACAGTCGAAGGTCGTAGAAGGGTGGAACTTTGCCGTTCGTCTCGCCCATCGGAACGAGACGCCATTCACAACACAAGCACCTAGGTTTGAACGCGGAAATGAGACATTTGCGGATGTAACAACCTTGCCGCAATGCAGCATCGTCCGCCTTGCACGCGGCGAAGGGTCACTTCACTGACGGATAGAGTCACAAAACCTTCGCGACCTTGACATCGAAGTGTCATCCACGAGCCCTACTGTATTGCGAAACGCAATCTCTGCGTCATTCACATTACAGATGGTGATCCATGAAGCCCAGCGATGCCGAGACCGACCGCAAATACGTGTTGCGGCTCAGAAATGTCGGTGTGACCTATTCAGGCGGAGTGGTGGCGCTCAGATCGACCACCCTCGATTTCTTCCAGCGCGAGTTCTCCGTTTTACTCGGCCTGTCGGGTGCGGGGAAATCGACACTTTTGCGCTCCCTGAACCTCCTTGTTAAACCTACCTCCGGCGAGATTGTCTCATCGGATTTCGGTGTCCTTGGCCCGACCGGCGCACTCCGCCAGCACCGGCGCCGAACGGCACTCATTTTCCAGCACCATCAGCTGATCGAGCGACATACGGCCCTCGCCAACGTCCTCACCGGCCGACTCGGCTATCACAATACCTTGCGCAGTTTCTTCCCGCTGCCCCGCGCGGACCTGGAACTGGCTCTCCACTGCCTCGAGCGCGTCGGTCTGGCCGACAAATCCATGACGCGTGTCGATCAGCTCTCTGGCGGCCAGAAGCAGCGTGTCGGGATTGCCCGCGCGCTGGCGCAGCAGCCCAACATCATTCTGGCCGACGAGCCTGTCGCCAGCCTCGATCCCGCCACCTCGGAGAAGATCCTCGAACTGCTTCGCCAGGTGTGCAAAGAAGACGGCATCACCGCCATCGTGTCGCTGCACCAGCTGGAATACGCGCAGCGCTTTGCAGACCGGATCATTGGCCTTGCCGGTGCACATGTTGTGTTTGACGGCGCTCCTGATGAGCTCAATGACGACAATTTCGCCGCGATATACGCCGGGCACCGCCGTGAGCCAATCGCACCCAGCCGGACGAGTAACCCCGCCTACGCCCAGCCACCGTTTACGCCTGAGATGGAGATGTCCCTATGAACCGCCTGCTGAAATTTGCCATTGCTGCCGCCCTTGCCATGGGGCTGGCAGCGCCAGCCCACGCCGCCAATCCGAATCCAGAGACTTTAAAGGTCGCACTGTTACCGGATGAGAATGCGTCCGAGTTGATCAAGCGCAATCAACCGCTCAAGGACTACCTCGAGAAGGAACTGGGCAAGAAGGTCGATCTGGTTGTGACAACAGACTACTCGTCGATGATCGAGGCAATGCGTTTCGGCCGGATCGACATAGCCTATTTCGGTCCGCTCTCGTACGTGCTTGCCAAGGGCAAAGCCGATATCGAGCCGTTTGCGGCAATGGTCAGCGACGGCAAGCCGACTTACCGCTCTGTCGTCATTGCCAACGCGAATGCCAATGTGAATTCGCTCAGCGACATCAAGGGCAAGAAGGTCGCTTTCGGCGATCGCGCTTCCACCTCCAGCCATCTGATTCCGAAGACGTTGATGGCGGAAGCCGGTGTCGTGAATGATCGCGATTACCAGCAGCACTTCGTCGGCAGCCACGATGCGGTTGCGGTGAATGTCGCCAACGGCAATGCGGAAGTCGGGGGCCTTTCCGAGGTGATCTGGAAAACTCTTCTTGAGAGAAAGCTCGTCGACGCAGGCAAGGTCAAGGTCATCGCCTACAGCAAGGAATATCCCCAATACCCGTGGACGATGCGCTCCGACCTGAAGCCGGAGCTGAAGGACAAGATCCGCACCACTTTCGTGAACCTGAAGGACCCCGCAGTTCTGAAGAACTTCAAGGCGGACGGTTTCGCCCCGATCACGGACAATGATTACGACGTGATCCGCGATATGGGAAAGTTGCTTGGAATCGACTTCGGAGCGATGTGAGGACGTGATGACGACGCTCGGCGCAACCACAATCAACACAACAAACCATTATCTCGATCAGTACAGTCGGGCGTGGATCCGGCAGTCTGCCCAGGTTGCTGCGGTACTCGCTATTGTGCTGGTTGCATTCTGGTATGTTGGTCTTCTGGATTTCGGGACCCTGGCAAACGGGGTTCCGGCCATCTTAACGCTGGCCCGCGAGGCGATGCCGCCGGATTTCACCAATGCGCGCGCGTGGCTCAAGCCGCTGGTGGACACCTTGGCAATGAGTATTGCCGGAACGGCAATAGCGGTGCTTCTGTCATTTCCGCTGGCTTTTCTTGCTGCCCGGAACACGTCGCCGCACACGATCGTATTTCATGTCGCCCGTACCCTGCTAAACGCTCTTCGCTCGGTCCCGGAGCTGATTATGGGCATCATTTTCGTTGCTGCCGTAGGCTTTGGTGCTTTACCCGGCGTTCTGGCATTAGGCCTGCATTCGGTCGGTATGGTCGGCAAGTTTTTTGCGGAAGCAATTGAGCATGTCGATGAGGCCCCCATAGAGGCTGCGCGCGCCGCAGGTGCAACTCCGGTTCAAGTGTTGTTCCACGCCGTCCTGCCACAAGTGTCATCGCAGTTCGCAGACGTATCCGTCTATCGCTGGGAATATAACTTCCGCGCATCCACGATAATGGGAATGGTTGGCGCAGGCGGTATTGGGTTTGAGCTGATGGGATCGCTTCGAATCATGTTGTATCAAGAAGTCAGCGCCATTTTACTCGTCATCCTGATAATGGTGACAATCGTCGATGGCCTGAGCGGCTATTTGCGGAAGAAATTCAAGTAAGGACCGGCCATCGTGAAACCGCGCGTCGTCATCACCCACAAAGTGCATCAGGAAACCTTGGATCTCCTCTGTGACCATTGTGAAGTCACTCCCAATCAAACTATGGAAACCCTGCCCCGCGAAGAGATTCGCCGCCGTGTCGGCACGGCGGATGCAATGATGGCCTTCATGCCGGACTGGGTCGACGCCGATTTCCTGGCAGCTTGCCCGCAGATGAAGGTCATCGGCGCGGCCTTGAAGGGCTACGATAACTTCGATGTCGCGGCCTGTACGGCCCGGGGCATCTGGCTGAGCATCGTGCCTGACCTCCTGACCGTGCCGACGGCTGAGTTGGCCATCGGCCTTACCATCGGCCTCACCCGCAAGATGATCCAGGCCGATGCCAGGGTCCGCTGCGGCAAATTCGCCGGTTGGCGGCCGGAGTTTTTCGGCCTGGGCATCGCGGGGTCCGCCATTGGTATTCTCGGAATGGGGGCGATTGGGCAAGCCATCGCCGAACGGCTGAATGGCTGGGGCGCAACGCTGCTATACAACGACCGGGTGCCGATCCCAGCACCCGGCGGCGAAGCTCGACCTAGTGTTGCTCGGCGCAGCCTGGAGGAGGTATTATCCGAATCCGATATCGTCATCCTGGCCCTGGCGCTGGCCCCAGACACCATCCATCTGATCAACGACAGGACGCTCGCCCTGATGAAACCAGGCGCATACCTCGTGAATCCATGCCGCGGCTCTGTCGTGAGCGAAGCTGCTGTTCTAACTGCGCTCACCAGCGGTCAGCTCGGCGGGTATGCCGCCGACGTGTTCGAGCTGGAGGATTGGGCTCGCGAAGACAGACCGCGGGAGATCGCTCCGGGCTTGCTGGGTCACCCAAACACGATGTTCAGCCCGCATATTGGCTCTGCTGTTAAGAAAGTTCGCTTGGCAATCGAACTGCGCGCTGCAGAAAATATCCTGCAGGCCCTTTCGGGTAAGCCGCCAATGGATGCCGTCAACAATCCGAGACAAGTGGCTTAGATCGGCAATGCTGAATCTAGTATGGGTGCGGACATTTCTGGCCCTGGCGAAGCATAAGAGCTTTCAAGCGTCCGCAGAATATCTTCGGATCGCTCAGCCGACGGCCTCATCACATATCCAGAAGCTTGAGGAGCAGCTGGGTGTCCTGCTATTCCATCGCTCCCGAACGGGGTGCGAGCCGACGCGGGAAGCGATGAACTTTCTGCCTTATGCCCAGAGCATCCTTAGGGTTAACGAGCGTGCACTCGCCGCGGTCTCTGGGGAGCGCACGCGGATCGGTGCCAGTTCCAATATCGGAATCTATCTGCTGCAGCCCTATGTCCGGTCATATCTGGAAGGCCGCGATCCAGCGGCTTTTGATATGGTGATTGACCGCAATCCGTCCATCGTCGAGAAACTGGAGAATGTCGAAATAGATGTGGCCGTGTTGGAATGGTGGGACAACCGCGACGGCTGCCAAGTCGAGCGCTGGAGAAGCGAGCCCGTCGTCGTCATCGTTCCGCCCGATCATCCATTGGCGTCTCAAGACCACATTGATCCGGTTCAGTTATCCGCATTTGAGCTTCTCGGCGGCGAACCTGGCACCGGGACCGGGCGGATGCTTGCGAAATATTTCGGCGATCACGCTCAAATGCCGCGGGTTTCCCTACAGTTGGGTAGCACCGAGGCTGTCAAGCAGGCGGTAAAGGCTGGAGTTGGCATCTCTCTAGTTCTGGCGTCAGCCGTATCGGACGAGGTGCGGGCCGGAAGCCTGCGTGCCTTACCCTTCCCTGACCCGCCGCTACGAAAGGACCTGTTTGTCGCTTGGCGCACCGGCATTTCGGGCATGCCTATACCGGCCTTCGCCCAGCATCTATTGAACGCTCACTGCAATGAGACGGTATCCGCTCGCTGACGTCAGCGCCTCTCGAATCGGCTACATGCGCGTTTTGTTGGTCATGAACGCGTATTTCGCACGGTCTAAGCGGTCGCTCAACCGGTTCGATGATTGAGTGAGGAGCTTAAATGCGACGTCAAAGAGCGTGGGTACAGGCGATCTGTTTTCGCATGCGCTCTGCGGTCAGCTGAAGGCGGCCCAGCTCCATCAACCCATGTCATGGGTTCGTGTTTCTTAGTCGATCTGGCTAGCTTCTCCTGTGGCGAATGTCCGCAAAGTGGCAACCAAGCCGCCCTCGGCAACCAATCGAAAGCGCAGAATTCCACTCCACCGCGACGTTCCTGCCCTCTGCCGGAAAAGGCCGCAGTGGCTCATGGCTTGCCGTACAACTTTCTCGAACCAAGGTCCGAAAGGGGTCCGGGAGCGGCCGGAGAAGGCACGAAGCTGTCCCCCTCGCATACTTCAGGTTTCGCGCTTGCGACGACTGAGCAGCTTTTCACCATCGGCTCTCAACTCGCCTTCTGGCCCGACAAACCGGTAGAGCGTCTGCCGGGTAATTCCGAGTTCGGCACAGAGATCGCGCACCTTGGTTGCCGGTTGTCCCATGGATGCGGCGGCAAGCCGCAGCTTGGCTGGCGTCATCTTGAAGGGGCGGCCGCCGTTGCGCCCTCGGGCGCGGGCTGACGCCAGGCCTGCCTTAGTCCGTTCGACGATCAACTCACGTTCGAACTCAGCCAGCCCGGCGAAGATGGCGAATACCAGTCGGCCGTTGGTAGTGGTGGTGTCGATCGATGCGCCTTCGCCAGCCAATATCTTCAGACCAATGGCGCGTTTGGTTAGATCGCCGACCAGGTTGACCAGATGACGTAGATCACGGCCGAGCCGATCCAGTTTCCAAACCACGAGTGTGTCGCCAACACGCAGCGCCTTCAGGCATGCCTCAAGACCGGGTCGGTCGTCGCGGCGGCCCGAGGCTGCATCCTCATAGATATGGTCAGGCAGAACGCCGGCCCTGATCAGGGCGTCGCGCTGCAGGTCGTGGGCTTGACTGCCATCAGCTTTCGAGACCCGTGCGTATCCGATCAACAATGTCATTTATACGTCCGTTTGTGTGACATTCTTCATTTGGTCGCGCCAAAGTCTGTAGATTGTCACATAACCCGTCTTGCAATGTAAGCTCCATGAACGGTTATCTCCGATCTTTTTGTGACGAACGGAGTACCCATGCCCCGCCGGATGATTTTGACGGATGCCGAACGGCAGAATTTCCTTGCTCTTCCCATTGATGACGACACTCTGATCCGGCATTGGTGCCTCGATGACGATGATCGCCATCTTATCGAAACTCGACGCCATGATGACACTCGGTTGGGATTAGCGCTTCAGCTCTCTGCTCTTCGTTATCCCGGCCGCCTGATTCAGCGGGGGGAAGTCATCCCTTCTGTGGCGCTGTCGTTTCTGGCCGAACAACTCGGGATCGAGCCAGAGGCACTTTCCACTTTTGCACGGAGAGCACCAACCCGCTATGAGCAGCTCGCCATCCTGCGCCAGCACTATGGCTTCACTGAACTGTCACACCCGTTGCGCGCCGATCTGCTTGCATTTGCACGCGGCATTGCGATCGCTTCGACGAAAGACAAATTTGTCGTTGCAACACTGGCTGACGAGATGCGGCGGAGGCGCATCATTATTCCCGGCATTACCGTGCTCGAACGGTTGGCGGGGCAGGCTTGCACTGAAGCCGAGGAGGCGCTGTATACCGATGTCGCCGGAAGATTGACGCCGGACCTTGTTCTTCGGATGGAAACATTGCTCGGCGCGGGACGACGCGCAAAACAGAGCGGCATATCCTGGTTGCGAGAACCTCCCGGTAAAGCCGGGGCAACGGCCATGCGGGGATTGATAGATCGACTGGAGGCCGTGCGTCATGTCGGTGTCCCCAATGATGTGCTTCAAGCGATCCCGGCTCACCGTGTTCGTCGGATGGCACAGGAAGGTCGTCGTCTGACTGCCCAGAATTTTGAGCAGATGCGGCCAGGCCGCCGTCACGCGACATTGGCCGCGTTTTTTCTGGAAATGGAAATAGCACTCACCGACGCGGCGATCAGCATGTTCGAGACGTTGATTGGCAAGAGTTTTCGGCAGGCAGAGGCAGCCCGTGACAAGCAACTCCTCGAAACCGCATCGTCGGCGACATCCGCACTCGATTTCTTCGTCAATTTTGGCGAAGCCATAACCGCCCAACGCGAAGCTGGGCTTTCTCTTGATGAGGCGGTGACCACTGTCGCGAGCTGGGAAGAGCTCATTCAGGCAACAGCTTCGGCGAAGGCAGTGAGAAGGCCTCGCAGCGAGGATGATTTGATCACCTACCTGCCGGCTCAATATGCTCGCATCCGGCGGTTCGCGGCTGCATTTCTGGCCTCGTTCACCTTTGAAGGAAACCGCCGAAACGTACATATCATTGAAGCTATTGTGCAGATGGAAACTGCCTGGAGGAAAGGGGCCAGATCAAACGATCGGCCCTGGATCCGCAAGGCGTTGCTGCTGGCGAATGCGCGATGGCGCAAGGAAATCGTCGGCGCTGATGACGTGATCGACCGGAAGATGCTGGAACTCTTTCTCATCGTCGAGCTGAAAAACAGGATTGCCGCCGGCGACATATGGATCAGGGGTTCCCGCGCCTACCGCGCACTCGACGAGTACATGATCTCGCACCAGACGTTTGCCGTCATCAAAGCCGAGGCCCGCATTCCGGTCGCGATTCCGATCGATGTCGAGACCTATCTCGCCCAGAAGGCCGACGCTCTGGATCAAAAGCTGCGTGAGGCGACACGTCGCCTGGAAACTAGTCGAGGCGATACCCGCATCGGCGCAAAAGGATTGCGGGTCCCAGCGGTCAGAAGCACGGAAACCGAAGCCGCAATCGCGTTCGCAAGGCGGGTGGCGACAGCCATGCCGCCAATCCGGTTGACGGACCTTGTGGCCGATATCGACCGGATGACCGGCTTCAGTTCGTTATTCGAGCACCTCCAGACCGGTCGGTCACCTTCCGATCTGCGGGTGTTCTATGCGGCGCTGATCGCCGAAGCCACAAATCTCGGCTTCTCGAAGATGGCGCATGCCTGTCCCGGCATCACGCGCCGCCAGCTACAGCAGATGGCAATCTGGCATTTTCGCGAGGAGACATTCGCTCTGGCGCTCGCCAAACTGGTTGAGGCTCAACACTCTGCCCCGTTCTCAACAGTGTTCGGCTCGCACGCTGTTTCCTCGTCGGACGGACAACATATCCATCTTGGCGACGGCGGCGAAGTCGCAGGCGGCGTCAATGGCAGGTATGGAAACAACCCGATTATCAAGCTCTACACCGCAATCTCTGGTCGCTACGCGCCCTTTCATACCAAAATCATCGCCGCAACGGCAAGTGAAGCCGTTCACGTGCTTGACGCATTGCTGGAAACCGACGCTGGCCTTAATATTGTCCGACACCACGTCGATGGCGGCGGCGTCAGCGATCTTGTATTCGCCCTCTGTCATGCGCTCGGCTTCGCATTCGTGCCGCGCATCCCCGATCTCGACGGGCGATGCCTCTACGCCTTCGGACTGGCCAAACAATACGGAATTCTTCAGAATGTCATGGGTGACCGGATTGACGCCGATCTGATCCGGACGCATTGGGATGATATCTTGCGCCTGATGACCTCGCTACGCACGCGCACCGTCAGCGCCTCGCTCATGCTGAAGCGATTGTCGGCGACAACGAGGCAAAGCGGTCTTGCCCAGGCGTTGCGCCAGATGGGACGGATTGAACGAACCCTCTTCACCCTCGACTGGATCAACGACGAGCAATTGCGAAAGACAACTACCGCTGAATTGAACAAGGGCGAAAGCCGGAACAGCCTTGTTCGGGCAGTCAATCTTCATCGTCTCGGCCGTTTCCGCGATCGCAGTCAGGAAAACCTGTCGATCCGGGCATCCGCTCTCAATCTGGTTGTCACCGCCATCATTCACTGGAACACAATCTATATCGGCCGCGTCATCGATGCCCTGCGCAGTGCAGGACAGGCTATCCCGGATCATCTGCTGTCCAGCCTGTCGCCTCTCACATGGGAGCATGTGAACCTGACCGGCGATTACCTCTGGGAAGAAAAGCCGGCTCTCGACAAAAACGGGTTCCGAGCCATCCCGTTCAACCCATGATCCGCCTGCCGTATATCTGTGCCCCTTTAATGTTCAGGGGCCTCCGTTGCTTTCGCCTGGCGCCACGCCAACACCATGTGGCGCGCGACAGCGGACATCCCTAAGCGATGCGCTCTTCGATCGAGAACGCAGACGCGATGATGACTTCATGCCTTGTCAGAAGGCGGCGCAACGAATATCGTAATGGTCACTACACTTCACAAGGCGCGATACGCCAAAATATGTAGCGATCGATACATAACGGCAAGGTAGCTCGTTCGCTGACGGACAAAAAAGGCAAGGCGTCATGCGAGGTCCCACTAAGAACAGCACCACGCGAAACAGAAACAGAGGTCGCCCGCGGACATTCGATCGCGATGTCGCGTTGGCACGGGCTCTGAATGTCTTCTGGCTGAGAGGCTATGAGCCTGCATCCATCGCCGAGCTCTGTGCGGCGATGGAAATAAATCCGCCGAGCCTCTACGCCGCTTTTGGCAACAAGGCGCAACTCTTCCTGGAGGCCGCCAGACATTACAAGAATTTCTACTGGAGTGCCGCCTGGGATCGACTGGCGGCAAATCCGGATATTCACGAGGGCATGGCTGGCTTTTTCCACGAGGCCGCCAGCATCCTGACCTCGCAGGACGCGCCGTGCGGATGCCTGATCATTCTGGCCGCCACGAACGTCTCTGCCGAGGGGCAGACCGTCAACGACGCGCTCAAGGAATTACGCGAAGAAGGCCTTAATTGCTTTCTGACCCGCATCAAGCGGGCGATCGTCGACGGACAGTTGCTCCCCGACACGGATGCCATTGCCATGGCTGCGGCGTTCAACACCATGCTGGACGGCATGTCTCTGCGGGCGCGGGACGGCGCATCCCGAAGCGACCTTGAGCAAGTCGGCACTATTGCAATGAGCATGTTTCGCAGCGCCATTCCGTCATCATCCGATCCACTAGGAGTTCAGCCATGACGTCACCGGCAGCAATCCGCACCACCAATGGCCGAGGCCGGCTTTTCGACAGCGTCGTCGACACGGTCGGCGATACGCCCGCGATCCGGATCAACAATCTGGGTGTTGAGAACCGCACCCTCTATGTGAAGGCCGAATTCTTCAATCCGGCGTCCTCTGTAAAGGACCGTCTCGCGCTCAACATCATCGAGGATGCCGAGCGCCGTGGCCTTCTCAAACCGGGGCAAACGGTGGTCGAGGCCACCAGCGGCAATACGGGCATCGGGCTCGCCATCGTTTGCGCCCAGAAGGGCTATCCGCTGGTCGTGACGATGGCTGAAAGCTTCTCGGTCGAGCGGCGCAAGCTGATGCGCATGCTGGGCGCAAAAGTGGTGCTGACGCCGCGCGCGGAAAAGGGTTTCGGGATGTATCGCAAGGCGGTCGAGCTGGCCGAGGCCAATGGATGGTTCCTTGCCCGCCAGTTCGAGACCGAGGCCAACGCCGACATTCACGAGGCGACCACGGCGCGTGAAATCATCAACGATTTTGCCGGATCGCGTCTCGACTTCTTCGTCAGCGGTTATGGCACCGGCGGCACGGTCACCGGTGTCGGACGCGTGCTGCGGCGCGAACGGCCGGAAACCCGCATCATTCTGGCCGAACCCGAGAATGCGCAACTCATCGGCAGCGGCAAGGCCCAGGAGCGAGAGAAGAACGGAGCCCCGGCGGGCAGCCATCCGGCCTTCGAGCCGCATCCGATTCAGGGCTGGACGCCCGACTTCATCCCCGAAGTCCTGCAGGAGGCGATCGACGCGCATCTCTATGACGAGGTGGTGTCCGTGTCGGGTGCCGATGGCCTCAAATGGACACGCGAACTGGCAAGCAAGGAAGGCATCTTCAGCGGAATCTCCGGAGGCGCGACCTTCGCCGTGGCACGGCAGATCGCCGAACGCGCACCGGCCGGTTCGGTCATCCTGTGCATGCTGCCCGACACCGGCGAGCGCTATTTGTCAACGCCGCTGTTCGAGGGCATCGAGGCGGAGATGGACGCCAACGAGATCGCCCTTTCACGATCCACACCGGGATTCCAGTTCACGTCATGAGCGGACCAGGGATGCCCTGAGTTCTTTGATGAAGCTGCGCACGCGTGACGGCATGTGGCGGCGGGTGGGCAATACGGCCCAGATGGCGAGGCTGACCGGATCTGCGTCCTGCAATGTGACCTCGACCAGGTCGCCACGGGCGAGGTCGTCCACGATGTCCCAATAGGTGAGCAGTGCTAATCCGGAGCCCGCCAGGCAGGCGGCGCGCAGGGCATCCGCGCTACTGGCCGACAAGCGGCCGCTAATCGGCCGGGCGATCTGTTGCGCATTGTGCAGGAACAACCAGGAGCCGATGCCGTGGAGTGTCAGGCAGGCGTGGTTGTCGAGATTCCCCAGTGTCTGCGGATCTCCATGTGTTTTGAGATAGACCGGGGATGCGCAGAGCATCCGTGGGTTGTCGGCCAGTTTCACGGCGATCAGTTCCGAGGCCTGGAGGGGCGCGACACGGATGGCGACATCAATGCCGGCCGCGACGATATCGATGATCCCGTCGGACAAAGTGACGTCGGCCTGCAGCAACGGGTTGGCGGCCATCAACCTCGCGACCACCGGAACGACCAGCGCGCGCCCGATGACGTTCGGGGCGGTCAACTTGAGCACGCCGCTTAGCCCTTCAGCCCGTTCGGCGAACGCCGTGACAGCGGCGTCCTTGGCGTCGAGCATGGCCTGCGCCAGCGGCAGGAAGGTTTCGCCATCTGAGGTCAGCGCGAGTGATCGCGTGGTGCGATGGACAAGGCGCACGCCGAGTTCGGTCTCCAGCGCGGCAAGCCGCCGGCTGACAGCCATTGGTGACAGCCCGCTCTGCCGCCCAGCGGTGGAGAGGCTGCCGGCCGAGACGATCGTGCAGAAAAGGGCGACATCTGAAAGGTCCATCATTATAACAATAAACGATAAAGTGCCTATCGTCTAGCCCCGTCTAATTCGCCGCCTCCGGGGTGCCCATCTACGTCTCCGACGTGCAATTCCGCTCGCCCTCATAGGGTGCGAGCGTTGCGTGCGCCTTTTGTACGGAGGACCAATTAATGAGCAATGCCGCCAACGCAATTTTCACGAAGATCGATATAAATGGGCTCACGCTTCGCAACCGCTTCGCCCTCGCGCCGATGACCCGCGTCAGCGCCACCGCCGACGGCAAGGCGACGGAGGAAATGAAGTCGTATTACGAACGCTTCGCGAAGGGCGGCTTCAGCCTCTTGATCACTGAGGGCCTCTATACCGACAAAGCCTGGTCGCAGGGTTATATCCACCAGCCCGGGATCAGCGACGACGCCCAGGCGCTTTCATGGCGGCCCGTCGTCGAGGCTGCCCACAAACACGGCGGGCGCGTTTTTGCGCAGATCATGCATTCGGGTGCGCTCAGCTACGCCAATGGGTATCGCGAGGGCACCGTCGGTCCCTCGGCGATCAAGCCCAAGGGCACCCAGAGCGAATCTTACTACGGCAAGGACGAGTTCCTGACGCCGCGCGCCATGACCGACGAAGAGATCGCCGACGCGGTCGACGGTTTCGCCGACTCCGCTCAGCGCGCAATCGAAGTCGCGGGGTTCGACGGTATCGAACTCCACGGCGCCAATGGCTACCTCATCGATCAGTTCCTGACCGATTTTTCCAATGAACGCACCGATCACTGGGGCGGAAGCACCGAGCGCCGCGTCGAATTCCTCCTTGCTGTGTTCAAGGCTGTTCGCGCCAAGGTCGGCGATGCCATTCCGCTCGGCGCGCGCATCTCGCAGGGCAAGACCAACTATTATTATCACAAGTGGCAGGGTCGCGAAGCGGACGCGGAGATCATCTTCGGCGCGCTTGCTGACGTTGGCGCTGACTTCATCCACGTCACCGAATTCGAAGCCTGGCAGCCGGCTTTTGAAGGTGGCAGCGAAAGCCTCGCTGCGCTGGCGCACCGCTTTGCGCCCCATATCCCGATCATCGCCAATGGCAGCCTGCATGATCTCGTCCGTGCCGAGGAAATGATTGATCAGGGCATGGGCCTGGTCGCAATCGGCCGTGGTGCGCTGGCCAATCCCGACCTGCCCCGCCGCGCCGAGGCGACCCTTGATCTTGTCGAGTTTGACCCTGGCCTTCTCGTTCCCGTCGCCAACCTCAAGGCGCGCGAACTCGAAATGGCCTGACGAGATCTGGCTGGCCCCACCAGAAGGAAAGGACGGAACGATGACCAACGAGCAATCAACAACGCTGAGGCTCGTCATGCCGCAGATCGTCGCCGCCCGTGCGCCGCCGAGCCGATCCGGAACCGCCCCGAAGAAGACGCGCGCCACCATCAGCGCGATAGCGAAGGCGGTGAAGGGCAGCCAGGCCGGTTGCCAGCCCCGTTGCGCGAACAGGAGCACGGCGAAGGAACACAGCCGATTGTATTGTCATGTGCCTCACCGGGCGTGAGAGCGAGATGGACCGGCATGCCATTGGTGTCCACCACCGCGTGAATCTTGCTGGTCAGGCCCCTCGCGAGCGACCCACACCCTGGCAACGACGCTCGCCAACGACGTTCCGACGGTCTGCATTTCCCTTGACGGGGCCTGGCTCAGCATATACTTTAAGAAAAAATAATTGCCTATACGATACACAGCCAGGACGAGGATCGCGTTATGAAGATTGTTGTGGTCGGTGGTGGTGCTGCGGGTTTAGGAGCTGCGGGCGCGGCGTTAGGTGTCGATCCTTCTGCCGAGATGGTTGTTTACACCCAGTTCGAAGACGTTGCCTACAGTCCTTGCGGTATTCCCTTCGTCCACGGGAAGGAAATCGAGTCCTTCGATCGGCTGTTTCTCGCCACGAAGGAGCAGTATCAGAAGCAGGGCATCGATGTGCACTATACGACCACGGTCGAGAGCATCGACGTCAAGCGCCATGTGATCAAGGTCGCTGGCGAAGGCGAGGTTCGATACGACAAGCTCGTTCTCGCCACCGGCTGGAATTACCGCGATCCCAATCTTCCCGGCGGCGATCTCAAGGGCATCTACCGGGTCAAGAACATCCAGCGCGCCAGGGAGTGGGACTCGTTCCTCGACACGGTCAAGTCGGCCGTCGTGGTCGAATGCGGCCTGATCGCGGTCGAGATGGTAACTGCCCTGGTCCACCGCGGCATCAAGGTGACGGTGGTTGATCCCGGCCCCTGGCCGATGGCTGAAGTGGTGGACCCCGACATAGTCGATCCGGTTCGCGCCGGCTGGGCGGAAGCAGGCGTGACCACGCTCTGGGGTGAGCAGGTGACCGCCTTCGGCGGCGATGGCACCCTTTCCTATGTCGAGACCACGGCAGGCCGCGTCGAGGCCCAACTCGCGATCATCGGCACCCGCAAGGTGCCCAATAGCGACCTGGCCCGGGCCGCCGGAATCGCGCTGGGCGGCACCGGTGGCATCGTCGTCGATGCCCGGATGCAGACCTCCGCGTCGGACGTCTTCGCGGCGGGCGACTGCACCGAGATTCCCCACGGCGTTTCCGGCGTGCCTCTGCAAGGCCTCTCCGGCAGCCATGCTTATGCGCAGGGCAAGACCGCCGGCATCAATGCCGCCGGCGGCGTTCGCGAATACGATCCGGTCTATGTGCCCTGGGCGATGCTCGCCGGCGAATGGATGATCGGCGGCGTCTCGTTTGGCGAGACGACGGCGAGCGCGGTGGGCATGAACTATGTCAGCGGCGTCGCGAAGGGGATCACCCGGGCGCGCTACTATCCGGGCGTGAAACCCATCACGGTGAAGCTGCTCGCAGATCCGGGCACGCGCTGTCTGATCGGCGCGCAGATCGTGGGCGGCGAAGGTGTGAAGGAGCGTGCCGACTTCCTGGCGGTCGCCGTACGCGCGGGCATCACCATCGACGATCTCGCGACGATGGAGAACGTCTATTCGCCGGCGATCGGTGCGCTCAATGAGCCGATCCAGATGGCCGCACTCGCCGTCCAGCAGAATATGCGGAGGTAAGCATGTCATTCTCGCAGTGGCTGCGCACCAATTCGCAGCAATATCTTCTTGCCGATGCCCAGCAGCGCATCGGCCGGAAAAACGGCGTCACTGTCTACGGCAAGCCGCGCTCCCTGAAGGACCGCTTCTGGCGCTACATTTTCGTGCCGACATACAAGATTCTGCCGGACGGGCTGCGCCGGAGTCTGATCCACGCGATGCCGGGGAGCCATCGCCAGGCCTGGCCCAAGCAGAGCGCGCGCCCCCGTCCGCCTCATCCGTTCGTGCGGAGCAACGGGCAGGACCGATCGCCCAAGAAATGAACCCCTGAACTGCCACCCTCGGGCGATGCCCCGACGATTCTTGTAAGGAGAGACCAATGCCGAAGACAGTGAAGATCCCTGCTGCGAAGGAAGGCGATATCCTCTTCAACGTGGAGGAGAAGGTATTTCCGGACGTCAAGGCCAACGAGGGCGACAAGGCCTTGATCCTCATGCACACCGTCCCGTTCGAGGGCTCGGTGGGCTTCGTGAACATGCTGACGGCAACGCGCCTGCGCCGCAAGGGTTTCGAGCTGTCGTTCGTGCTCTACGGCCCGGGTGTGCTAATGGCCGCGGCGACGCGCGGTTATCCGGCCGTGGGCGCCGAGGCTTTCCCTGGCAATCTCCAATATAATCGCCAGATCAAGACACTGATCGACGAAGGCGCAAAGGTCTATGCCTGCCGCTTCGCGATGGGCGCACTGTACGGCATGCGCGAGGACGACCTGATCCCGGGTGTCATCCCGATCAACCCGCTCGACGTCCTCGACATCAACATTCAGGCATGGCGCGACCGCGCTCTGATCTTCTCGACCTGGACGGTCTGAGTTCAGCCCCCTGCCTGCAAAAAGCAGCAAGCCCGCCCAGGCTTGCTGCTTTTTCTTTGTCGCGGGTGCGTTATCCTCTGCTGAAGATCTCGCGTTTTTCGTATCGGTATCCTCCCCCCGTGCATAAGACGATCGAACGATGAACCGCCACGACCAAGGCCCAGAGGCTCGCTTGCCCGGTGAGGTTCGCGTTATCAATATCGGCTTACCCATTTTCGCGGATGTGCTGCGCGATCAGGGCACGCCGGTCGTGGATGTCGACTGGCGCATTCCTGGCGGCGGCGACAGCAAATTGGTCGCCGCGCTTGCGCGGCTGCTCGGACCCAAAGCGGCCCGGATCGACGCGGCGAATACCCAGGTGCTCGGCCATCTGCGCGCCAGCCCTATCGTCAGGACCATCGAGCGTGCGGGCGCGGTGATCGCGGGACTTGGCGAGCGGACCCTCCTGCATTGCGGTCCAGCGATCACCTGGGACGACATGATCGATCCGCTGCGTCGGTCGGCGACCGCCGCGATCGTCGCCGAAGGCTGGGCCGATACCGTCGCGGCCGCGGCGGAACTCGCGCAGGCTGGCGAGATCGCATTGAAGCCCGCCAATGATCACCAGACCGTGGTTCCGATGGCCACCGTGATCGGTCCGTCCGCACCAGTCTATGTCGTGGAAAACGCGCACGGCGGCACAACCGCCTTCTCGAGCATTAATCAGGGCGCCGGCGATGCCCCCTGGTTCGGGGTCAACAGCGATGCCGCCATCCAGCGGCTGAAGCTTGTGCGTGACGTGGTTGGACCGGTGCTGGCGGAGGCGCTGAGGCGCCGCGGCGGTATAGAGATCCTCGACCTCGCCGCACAGGGGGTCGCCATGGCAGACGACGTCCACATGCGCGTCCAGGCCACTACCAACCTTCTGCTGCGCGACCTGTTGCCTGCCCTGCTCAGATCGGCCCATCCGCTGACTGCGCTCGCCGCAGATTTCCTCGCCAGTAATCCGCTCACGACGCTGAACATGGCGATGGCGGCTGCGAAGGCGTTGGCTGATGCGGCCGCGAAGGTCGATGGCGCCAGCCTCGTGACGACCATGGCGCGCAACGGGTCGTCGTTCGGGATACGGCTGGGCAATCGTCCCTGGGTCGTGACGGACGCCCCCCCGGTCCGGAGCGCGCTGTTCCGACCCGGCTTCGGCCCGGAATGCGCGGCTCCCGACATCGGGGACAGCGCGGTTCTCGAGCTTATCGGGCTTGGAGCCGCGGTCGCGGGAAACACGCCGGCCGTGGCGGCCTTCCTAGGCGGATCCGCCGATGCGCTCGCACTGACCCAGGCCATGGAGACAATCAGCGCGGGCGAGAGCGACCGTTTTCGGATGCCCTATCTGTCGAACAAAGGGTCGCCCGTGGGTCTCGATGTCCGGCGGATCGCCGAGCTGTCGATCACGCCGGGGATCAGCACCGGGATCGTGCATGCGACAGATGGCCTCGGCCAGATCGGCGCGGGCATCGCCCGCGCGCCGCTCGCTTGCTTCGTGCAAGCGGCACTTGAGCTTGACGAGAGGATCGTCTGAGTGCCGGATGCAGCACGTGCGGTCCATCAGGGCGAGGCGATCACCGAACTATGTGCCGAGGCAGCTCATAGCGATCGGTTGTCCGGGAAGATCGTGGGGCGTTTCACGGGCGGTTTTTACGCTAGGGTCGATGACAGCATCTTCGCCGTCGCGGGATCGCGGATCTGGCCGGGTCCGATCCACCTGGTCCTCGATCGCGATCCTCCGGCAGTTGCCGAGGGCGCAGACGTCCATCTGGATCCCCTTCGTCTCTCATTTCCTGGGGGGACGATCGATCTCGCGCCGGCAATTCTCTACTTGCCGCGCGCGCCTTCGGCGAGCGATCTCGGCATCGCCGCCCCATGGATGGCATCATGGGCCGCTGCGAAGCACCGCCCCGATGATCTTGCCGCGGTCTGGAATGACACGCGAGCCGCGGTTGAAAATGGCGACTTGGAAAGCGCGGCGGCGGCCCTTGAGGGACGCGGGACCGGTCTAACGCCTTCGGGAGACGACGTGCTCGCGGGCCTCCTCCTGTTTTGCAGTTGGTCCGGACATTCGCTTGAGCGGCTCATCTCGATCGCAGCGCGCGCCCGGACCACGGACCTCAGCCGAAACTTCCTGCGATGGGCCGCACGCGGGCAAAGCGTCGCGCCGGTCCATATGCTCTTCACGGACAGCAGCGATGCCCTCTGCCGACACGGCCCGCTACGCCGTGAAGCGTTCGAAGAGGCGGCGCACATTGTGCGCGGCATAGGCCACCGGTCTGGAGCCGCGCTGCTCGCAGGACTCGGGCTGGCGGCCACAACCTGGAAAGATCGGGGCCGCGACGCTCTATGAATGCGTGTCGCCGCCCCCGGAGTGCGTGACCTTTAAGGCGGAAAGGCTGACCCGGTCGGGCGCGCCCATCTCGCCCCAGATCCGCTCATAGTGCGCGATATGCTGGCGCGCGGTCCGATCCCAACCATAGTTGCCGACGAGCGCCGTGCCTTCCGCGGCGAGCCTCTGGCGTGTCTGCGGCTCGTCCATGAGCCGTGCCATGCCGAGGGCAAGCGACGCACTATCGCCTGCGCCTGTGAGGATGGCGTTCTCGCCATCGTCCAGAAACTCCCGAAAGACGTCGATGTCGGACGCCACCACAGGGAGGCCGGCACTGGCCGCCTCCATGATGACCAACCCCCACCCCTCGTTGATCGAGGGGAAGACGAAACCATTGGCGACCGCCAGCCATTCGACCAGCTCGGCCTGGGCAACGGTCCGGAGCAGCACGACATCGCGTCCGAGCTCGAGCCCCAGTCCGGGCAAGGAAGCGAGCACCTCTTCGCTATAGGCCGAATAATCCTGGAAGCTGTGGCCTCCGATGATGGCCAGCACCGGCGAGACGGCGCGCTGCGCCTTGATCTGGGAAAGCGCCTCGACCAGGAATCGGCTTCCCTTGCGCGGCTCGATCCCGCCGATCGTGAGAAAGAGGAAGCGGTCTTCGGCGCCGACCCTGCGTCGGAGCTCCTTGCGGCGGGCATCGTCGAGCTCGCAGCGGAAATTTTCGGGCCAGACCCCGTTCGTGACGATGCTGGCATCCACGCCATATTCGGCACGCAGGCGATCCTGCCAGACCTTGCTCACCACCAGGACGTCGTCCGGCTCGAGGATAGCCTGGCGCTGGCATTCGATGAGCGCCTCGGTGGTGAAATCGTCGACATGATGCACCGTGCGCATCAACCGAAAGGGAGCGCCCGCGTCACGGATCCGGGCTGCCGCGCGCGCCGAAATGCAATCCTGACTGTGCACGATATCGAAACGGTCGCGCAGGGGCTCCAACCCCTTGATCAGCGTGTCGATCCAGCTGAAGACGCGCGCCTCGAGCGTGTCCTTCACCTCGGGCGGTCGAATATATTCGACCGGAACGCTGACCTCGCGAAACAGTGAGCCCCGCTCCCCCATCGTGACCACCGTCACATCGATTCCCTGCGCCTGCAGCGCCTCGGCCAACTCCAGCGTATGCACGACACCGCCGCGCGGCTTGGTGGAATAGGTGGTGAGCGCAATGCGCGGGCCGCGCGCGGAGTGGGAGGAAGGCAGAGAAGACATTGCGGGTTGGTCCATTCGGATATCGGGATCAGGAGTGTCGAGTTTCGGTCTTGCTCGCGATCGATGGCTTGCGAAGCGCGATCGCAAACGCGGCATATGCCGCGCGTGCGGTGGTGGGGGCCAGGATGCAGCCTGCGCCTTCGAGTTGATGGCGCTGCTTGTTCAGATCCTGCGGATCCGCCGCAGTACCGATGACACAGACGATAACAACCGCGCCGGATTCAACGACCCTGGCCGCCGCAGGCGCCAACACATTGGCCGGATCAGGGTGAGAACCTTCACCGATGACGAGGTCCAGAAGAACGACTGCGACCGTGGGGTCTGCCGCCTGCTCCAACAGGAGTGCCGATCGCGCCGCGGCGTCGATCATCGGGTGCGGCCTGCCGCGCGTATGATCCTCATCGCCCAGATCGAGCAGCAGATGCGCGTGACGTGCATTAGGATCGAGTGGTGGCGGTGCGGTGCGCGCAATCGGCGCGAGATGGCGGACCGCGATCGCTGCTGCCTCCTCGCAGAGAGTTCCACCGCTGAACAGGCCGACCACACGCGTCCGATCCGGCGACAGTCGCGTTGCAGCCGCTTCGATTTGGTCGACGAGATGGGCATCGAGCGTTATTTGCGGCGCATATCCGAGCAATCCCGCGACCGCGTATGCGCCCTGCTCAAGCGTGGAATAGACGTCCTTTCGCGCCATCAGGCGAACGTCGCCCGTGCCTAGTAGAACTGCCACGATCGGTTTGCTCGCGCCGTCGAGCAGCCTGGCCGCCGCCGCCGCGTCGGTCTGCTTCGATATGAGAATGATGGCGTGCGTCTTCTCGTCGGCCTCGAAGGCCTCGAGCGCCATCTGCGCGGAAAGACCGCCTATCTCGGCCGTGAGGTCGTGCGCGCCGACTCCGATCACCTGCGATATTCCGATCCCCATGTGATCGAGGAGGCACATGACCGCCTGCGCACCCGTGCCGGAGGCGGCGATGATGCCGACCTGGCCGGATCGGACGCGGTTGGCGAATCCGAACCCGATGCCACCGATCCAAGAGGTCCCGGCGCCAGGTCCCATGACGAACAGGCCGAGCGTCCGCGCACGCTGCTTGAGGGCGAGCTCGTCTGCCAGGTCGACGCCATCGCTGAACAGCATCACATGGAGCCCCTCGGAAAGCGCCTTCTGGGCTTCCAACGCGGCATAGGGTCCGGGCACCGAAATCATCGCGATATTGGCGGTGCGATCCTCGCACAGCGCTGCCCGCAGATCTGCCGGAGGCGACTCCTGGACGCGGGTGGTATCAGCCCCAGCGGCGAACAGGCCGGCCTCGGCCAGCGCCAATGCGCGCTGTGCCGAAGCCTTATCCTCCGCCCGAACGGCGAGAACGAGATCATTCGCCTGCGCATTGATCTCGGTGTCCGCGAAACCCTCGGCGTGCAATTGTTGAAGATTGGCTGGGGTCGCCATGAAGGCCCCCGCCCACTCCACGCCGCTGGCCTCCAGCATCGCGCGGGTCGCGGCCATCTGACGGACGCTGTCCTTGTAAGCGCCTCGGCGCACGGTGAGGAGAAGGGTCAAGGCTGCCGCCATCATGGCCAACGGACAGAGATTGAGCTGGTATTCATGGCAACGATGCGCCTCGCCTTTCCCGCCACTGGAAATCTCGCCGTCGGCTCTTCTGTTCCAGCGCTGCGCGCCCCCATGACACGGAGCGTATCTTATAGTGACTTAACTTTTCCTATGCGATATTAGGATGTCAAGTCAAACGTGGTTGCGGTCGTGCGGGATGGCCGGACCACCAAGGAGACTCCGCTTCATGCACGGCGCGTCGTCGACCATAACCAGGCCTGTTAAAGACGAGTGGGCGGAGTGCGAGCGGGAATTGCACGCGACCGCGATGCCCGACGTGCAGCGTTACGAAAGCGATCTGAGAACGCTGCGCGCGGAGGTCGATCAATTGCAGGGTCTGGGGACGCTCGATCAACTCATCAGCGCCTGGCCGATCACCTTGGATGGCACCGCCGATCGGCGGATGAGGCTGATCCGGGGCGCAGCCTTCGCGCTCCGCGCCCGGGAGATCCAGGCGCTCGCGGACGCGCGTGCGACCGAAGACCGTATCGCCCGCGCCCGCGCCGCGGGTGAGACCTGGGTGGTGCTTCAGGAGACCGGAGATCCGAGCGCCCTCGAGGGCGCTGCGTTCAGCATCGCGACCATGCATCTCGCCAGCGGCCTGACGACGCTTTCGATGGCGCAACATGCGACCATGGCCATAGGCCTCGTCTATTCGCTCTCGGTCATTCGCCTCGAGACGAAGTCCGGCGTGCTGATCGATGCGACGCCGGGGCTCGAAGATTGGCTGGAGATAAAGGATCGCAGTGAGTTGGACGCCGCGACCGAACGGTGGCGTCGGAGCATCGAGGCCGGAGATTTCCAGCTTTGAGCAGGCGACACGAGCGATTGCCGCGTCCGTCCGGCCTCTGCGGTAGCCCGGTGGCTGACGTTTCGCTGCACCGGCCCTTGCTTCACCGCGTTGAATGACGCACGTCTGCAACATTCACAGACCGTTGGATTGCCCTGGAGAGAATATTGGCGACACGCGCAAAGAAGGAAGGCGGGACCAAGCCGCGAGCCAACGCTCCTGAAAAGGCGCCAGCGCCCGCGGCCAGCGAAAATGTCGACGTCATCGTCAGCAAGGTCGGCGAGAAGATCGCGGCGCTGCGCCGCAAGAAACGGCTCTCGCTGCAGGGTCTCGCCGATGTCAGCGATGTGGCGCCCGCGACGATCCACAAAATCGAGCGCAGCGGGATGGTCCCCACGATCACCACGCTGCTGAAGCTCGCGACCGCGCTCGGTGTGACCGTCGGTTATTTCGTGGAAGAGGACGAGAATGCGTCGGCCCCCTTCCAGTTCACGCCGACGGATCATCGTCAACCCATCTACACGCCCCACAAAGGGCTGAGCCTTGGCAATATCTCCGGGTCCTATCGCCAGTTCGTGACCGCCGCCGCGGTCGCGACCATGGCGCCAGGCGCGTCCAGCGGCGACCAGATCCTGCACCACACCGGCGAGGAGCTGATCTTCGTGCTGTCCGGAGAGGTCGTATTCCGGATGGACGAGGACGACTATGTCCTGAAGACCGGTGACTCGCTCCATTTCCAGGGAGGCGTTCCTCACCACTGGGAGAACCGGAGCAAGGAACCTGCCCAACTCATCTGGTATGTCTTCCGCAACCGCGAGAATGCCTGAGCTTCGAGGAAATGCCGCCGATCGTCCGCCGCGATGCGAACGACCGGCGGCGTGAGTCCCGCTATAGCGTTTTCGAGCGAAGCACGTTCTCGGGCTTGACCCGAGGATGGATACCGGTTCGCGTGAAGAAAACGCGTCAAAACAATATCCAGAGCTTCGCTTCTGATTCAATCAGAAGCGAGAATGCTCTAGCCGTTGACGAGGGTCTCGACGCGCTGGAGCAACTGCTGCTCTACCTCGTCGAAATGAGCAAGCTGCGTGCCGGCCTGGCACCCCAGTTCGGTCGCACTCTGCGCAAAGCGAGCCGCCATGTCGGCAACGACCGCCGGTGCCGCTCCACCGTGGGCAGAGCGACTGGCGACGATTTGGCGCGGATCCAGCGCGGCGGCGAGCTTGCCGGGGTCAAGCGCAAGGTCGAGGCCGGCCACCTGTTGCGCGGCCCGCCTGATCCCTTCGGCATCGACATCGACGCCGCGCCGGCCGGCGGCGCTGGCTTCGCGGACGGCCTGGCCGACAATCTTGTAGGCGCTCCGGTAATCGATACCGCATTCGACCATGACATATTCGGCCAGATCCGTCGCCTGGCTGAAGCCGGCCTCGAGCGCCTTCCACAACCGATCTTCGTTGACCGTCAAGGTCTTGACGACGCCGCGGCTTAGGTTGCTGATCTTGACCGCATAGTCGAGCGCACGGGGCAACTCGCCATAAGCGAAAATCAGGTTGTCGCTGCGCGCCGAGGGGGTCTTCACGACCGCGAGGAAACCCGACAGGCGGCCGATGAGCATGCCGCTGCCGCCGCGGATGATGGTGAGCGCATAGGGGTTGCGCTTCTGCGGCATCAGCACCGACGAACGGGTATAGGGACCGGCCAGGTCCACATAGTTGAACTCCTGGCTCGACCAGATCTCGAGATCCTCGGCGAGCTTGGACTGGTTCGACAACAGGCTGACGCCGGTCGACAGGATGTCGATGAACGTGTCGACCTGCCACATCGCGTCGCGGGTATGCTCGATGACCGCCTCGAAGCCAAGCAACGAAGCGAGATAGCCGCGATCCGCGAGCAGATGGCTGCCATTGACGCAGCCGGCGCCGCCCGGGCTGCGATTGACCGCGTGAAGCGCCGACAGCAGCCGCTCACCATCTCGCAATGCCGGCGGGACGAAGCCGAGCAGATAATGTCCGAAGGTCGAAGGCTGGGCCTGCTGAAGATAGGTCTGGTCCGCCATGAAGCTTTCACGATGGCGGTCCGCGACGGCGCAGGCGGCCTCGGCGAAGGACGCGCCTGATTTTAGCAACTCCGCCGTCAGCCGACGCAGAACGATGCGGAAGGCGACGCGAGCCGCCTCGCGGCGCGGCCGGCCGGCGTGAAGCCAACCCGCGCAATCGCCTATGCGCTCCGCGAAGAAGCGCTCGCGAGAATTATAGGCTTCTCCATGATGGGGATCATAGGGGAAGTCGCTCGCATCCCTGCGATGGGCCTCCAGCAGCACCGAGAGGAGCTCGCGCGCCACATCGTCGGAGATGATCGCGCGGTGATGCAGGTCGAGAACATGCGCGAAATCGGCGATGTTCAGGCCATGATGCAGCACGCCCGCATCGGCGATCTCCCATCCGAATCCAGCTTCGATCAGCTCCGGCGCCGGCCCATCGGCGGAAGGGCCTTCAACGCGGGGGGCGGCCCGTTTTTCTCCGGCGGCGAGCATGGTCATTTGGTCTCCTGATGATAAGGCGAAGGATGGCGGGGGCTTCCCAGCCGATCGGCGACCGCGAGCGCACCGCCGGTATGCCAGTAGAGGATCGACCGGTCGGTTTGTGGCAGCAGGTCGCGCAGCCAGCGCAGCGCCTTGCCGTTATAGGTCGTGTCGATGAGCAAGCCCGACCGGCGCATCAGCTCGTCGACGAATGCCGCGTCGTCCGCGTCGTAGCGATTGAAGCCCGCGCCGCGTCCGTCCACCAGCTCCCAACGGCAGCGCACGTTCGCGAGGCGCAAACGCCTCTCCCCGCATCCCCGCGCCTTGGCGTCGATTTCGTCGCGCAGCGCTTCAGGCGGACGAGAGACGCTGACGCCGATCAGTTCGACGTCGAGCGGGCTTTCTTTGTCGTCGCCTTCAAAGTCAAACAGAAAGCCGGCGAGCAGCCCAGCGATGCTGCCGCCCGATCCCACGGGGATGACCAGCGTGAGGGCATCGATGCCGGCCAGTCGTAGTTGGCGGCGGACTTCGCCCGCTGCATGGGCATATCCGAGTGCACCGATCACCGTGGCCCCGCCGCGTGGTACCGGATAGGGACGCCGGCCCTGCGCCCGCAGGACATCCGCGAGCGCGTCCGCCGCGTCCTCCATGGTCGAACGATCAACGGATCCGGTATAGCGGATCGTAGCGCCTGCCGCCTCGCCTACCGCGAGCGCCGCGGGCTTTGGGCTGGGTTCGGTTCCATAGCTGACCTGGACGGTCTCCAGACCATGCGCGGTGCATGCGGCCGTCATCAGCGCCGCGAAATTCGATGTCGGGCCGCCGCAGAGCACGACCATGTCGCAGCTCTGCGCTTTGGCATCACCCAGCAGATATTCGATCGTCCGGACCTTGTTCCCGCCCCAGGAATGGCCGGTGAGATCGTCTCGCTTCACCCAGAACGCCTTCCGCCCCAGCGCAGCGCCAAGATCGGGACGATGCTGAAGCGGGGTCGGCAGGGCGGCGAGCGGCAGGTGTGGCGGCACGATCATTGCCAATGTTCCGGTTCGGTCTCGCGGCGTTGCCGGGAGGCCGCGACCACGCGATCGACCATCTCCGGTCCCGCGCCCAGATCGACATCTGCGATTGCCGCGAGTTCGGCCGGCGTCGCCACGCCGTCCAGCGCGTCCGCAAGCGAGAGCCGCTCGTCGCGAGCACGCCGATAGGCCTGTTGAAGCGTCTGCTGCGCGGCATGTTTGCCCAGGCGTGTCGCCATGAGGCTGAGCAGATGCTCCGATGCCGGTACGAGCGCGAGATTGCGCGCCATGGCCTGAGCGTCGACTTCGAGCCCGTCGAGCAGGGTTCGGGTGAGCGAACAGGCAGCGAGGACGGAATGGGAAAGCGTGGGAAAGACCGACCATTCGAGCTTCCAGGCGCGACCGTCGCGTTCATGCTCGTGAACCATGGCGTCAGCGAGAAGCGCGTTTTGTGCGCGCGCCAGCTGGGCGAGCGTAACAATCTGTTCGCTGTTCTCCGGATTGCGCTTGTGCGGCATGGTGATGCTGCCGACCGTGCTGGCGGACGGGCGCTCGCCTAGCTCGCCTATTTCGCGGCGTTGGAGGCCATAGACCTCGTTGGCGATCCGGGCGAGTGTGTTGGCCGCCATCGCGGACACGCTCGCGAATTCGACGAAGCGGTCCCTGGCCGACAGCCAGGAAATGGACGGTTCGGCCAGCCCGACATGCCGGCAAAAGGCTGCGCGCAGCGCCAGACCCTGGGGTTCGAAGAAGCCGAGCGTCCCGACCGCTCCCGCGAACTGTCCTGTCAGCCAGCGGTCGCGGCCGTCGTGCAATCTGGACAGATCTCGGCCGACCTGGTCGGCCCAGCTCGCGATCTTGAAGCCGAGCGGGATGGGTGAGCCGAGCTGGCCATGGGTTCGGCCCGCCATCGGCGTCTTCCTATGCGTCACGGCGAGATCGAGAAGCCTGTCTTCGATCGCACGCAGGTCCCGCCAGAGGACCAGGCCGGTCGCGGCGAGCTCAAGCACCTGCGATGTGTCGGTGATGTCCTGGACGGTGGCGCCATAATAGACGAACGGCGCCGCCGACGGCGGCAGCAGATCCTGCAGGACTTGGATCATCCCCAGGGTCGAGTGGCCTGTCGCGCGCGTCGCCTCGGCGATGCGATCAATCGGGAGATCGCGATCCTGAAGCGCGGTTATATCGCGCGCGGCCGCTGCCGGGATGAGGTCCAGCTCGGCTTGCGCTTGTGCCAAGGCGATGATGACGCCGAGCCAGCGGCGAGCCCTGGCCGGTTCGTCGAAGATGGCGTGGCTTTCCGGCGTCGACCAGCGATGGCCGAAAATCCGGGAGTCGATCAGGTGCGCGTCCACGGCACATCCACCTTGGAAAGGATATGGACGAGCGCCTTGCGCACCTCATCCAGGGACGAACCCCAGGGGACATAGGTAGCGAGGTCACGTGCCTCGACGCCCTCCTGAATCAGGCAGCAGCGGGTGATGGTGCGTGCCGGATCGAGGTGCTTGCCGAGAAAGCGGGTCGGGCAGATGTCGACCACCGGTGCGTTCGCGCCATAAAACCAGCGGTGGATCTGCTGGGAGCGGTCGCAGCCGAGCAGGATCCAGTCGACCTTGCGCGGGCGCTCATCAAGATAGGCGACCTTGGTCTCGGCAAATTCGAGACCCGATCCCCGGCAGGGCACCAACACCTCGGCGGGCAGCGGGCTGACATGAGCCGCGAGTTCCTCGCGGCTGTCGATCAGCATCGGCACAGGCACGATCGGCGGCAGATCTTCGGCAACCGCGAGAACGCGCTCCACCTGATCCAGCAGCTTCGAGGGAAAGGGCGGGACGATGTCGAAGACATTGAGGAGCAGCGGCGCGGGATTGAGGATGAAGCTCACATGGCCGTACTCGCCCTCGACGATCACGCAGGGCACATCCGGGTTCTTGACCGCCACGAGTGCGAGCTGGGAGGGAATGGCCGTGTCGATATCCGGTTCGTAGAAATATCGGCAGCTCGCCGCCGGAGCGAGAACCCTGACGGCCTGGATCACCGAGAAGATCGCCTTGCTCTCGGGTCGGTCCACCTCGATCAGCGCGCATTCCTCGCCGAGCCGGGCGACGATGAAGCGCGTTCGCATATAGGCTTCGCGCCCGAGGAAATGCTGTTCCAGCCAGGCCGGTTCGAGGCTCTCGACATCGCTGCTGATTGCGACCTGCCGATAGCGTGTCGGCATGATGTTCCGGGCTGAAGGGTCAAGCGCGAACAAGGTGGGGGCCCTCGCTATCGGCGTCGGCCAGCAGTTCGAGCGTGTCGGCGCGCAGCCCGAGGCGGAGAGTCTCGAGGCTGATCACGTCGCCGGGCAGGATGTTCCCCAGATTGACCTCCGGACCGAACTCCCGGATCAAAAAGGCCTGTTGCGCCCGCTGCGGCGCCTCGAAGACGAGCTTGTCGGCGAACATGCTACGCGTGATCGCGTGGAGGATGTCGTTCCTGACCTTGCCATATTCGTCATAGAGCCCGACGGTTCCGCTTTCGCGCCCTTCGATCACGATCCAGCGCGCGCCGGCACGGGCATCCGTTTTGAGCTGATTGACCCATTCTGCCGAGCTCAGCTGCTTGGTGGGATCCTTGCTTCCGATTTCGGAGAGAACCTCGAAGCCCAGGGCATTGGCACGCTCGATGAGCGCGAGCTTGTCGCGCGAGGGCATATGGGTCGCGCCATCGGATACCTCGACGCAGTCGAAGCCGCGTTCAGCTGCAAACTCGAAAAACGCCTCGGTGCGGCCTCGCAACCATGCGATTTCGAGCAACGTACCTCCGGGACACGTCTTGATGCCGGTGGTTTTCAGCAGCGCTATTTTCGCCGTTACTGTCGGGTCGACATAGGAGATGCCGAAGCCGAACTTCCAGATGTCGATATAGCCGGCTGCGGAGGTGAGGATCGCCTGGATATCCGCCGTGGTGCTGCCTTTATCGAGGATATGGGTGATACCGGCCTTGCGCGGCTGCGTTGATCTTGCCGGGAGGTCAAGGAAGGTGGGAAGCTGGTCGGCGGACATGAGCGCCGCTCTCCTTGCGCGATATTTTACTATAGTGTATAAGATAATCCTCATACGACATATCGTCAATGGCGAGACTCGGGACCAGCACCCAAAAATCCCTCTCGCGGCATCGCCTCGACTGGCGGCCACTCCTATCGAGCCATTGCTGTTTCCTCGAATTCCCAAGTCCGGGGTGCACGCGGACTCGCACATCCGCCGGCCGAGGATCACTATAGGAAAAATGCGATGACAGTCGTCGGGACATACGTGGAGGTATCTCGCCCTCTCGCTGCAAGACCGATGCAGACATGCTCGGCTTCGGTCACCTTGAGTGGAGCTTAGGCCGTAATCAGTTGCGGGGCGATTACAATGTCCAGATCGGATTTCAGCGTATTGGTGAAGTAGCAGACGCGCTCGGCCTGTCGGATAAGGCCATCGAGCGCGGCGGGGTCGCACGCGACCCGCGCATCGATCCGGACGGCGCGGAAACGCGGCCCATCATAGAAGCCGGTCGCCGTGACATTGATCGCGTCCACCGCGATCGACCGGCGGCGCGCGCTGAACGCCAGGGCCAGCGTGAAGCAAGAGGCGATCGAGGACAGGAAGAGTTCGGTAGGTTGCGGTCCGCGGTCCGTACCGCCGACGCTTTCAGGCTCGTCCACCACCAGGGTGAAACGTCCTGCCTGGACTTCGCAGGAGAGGCCTCCTCGCCATTCGCTGACAACCGACCGCTCATGGTTCGCGGACATAGTCTCTCCTGATTATGAGCGGGCTTCCGGCGCGCGCAGCCATTTCGCTCGGCTGCGGGTCGGGTCCGCCCGTTATAGGAAGGAAGTCACTGTTGCCGGCATCACCTCAAGTGCGTGTGCCGCGCATTCGAGCGCTCGTTTTATGGTCGAGCGAGGTGCTGGTCCTCCAAGGCAGATGCGCACCGCTTCGGGCGGAATTCCGGACACGGTGAACGCGTCGCTCGGGACGATCCCCACACCAGTCGAGCGCATGTGACCGACAAAGGCAGACCGCGTCCATGCGGCGGGAAGCGACAGCCAGATGTTGAAACTGTCAGGATCGCCTTCGAAGCGTTGGTCGGCAAGGATCCGATGCGCGAGTTTCTGCCGCTCCTCGGTCTCGACGCGGACGGCGCGCAGGATGGCGTCGGCAGTTCCATCCTCGATCCATTGCGTCGCAAGCGCCAGGGTGATCGGCGAGGCAATGACAGCGGCGGAACGCACCGCCGAGGCGAACGCCCAGGCCGACCGCTTTTCAGGCACCATGACATAAGCGGTGCGCAGGCCCGCCCCGATGCATTTTGCGAGCGAGGCGACATACCAGGTGAGATCGGGCGCAAGCGACGCGATCGTTGGCGGCGGTCCCGGCGCGATAAAGCCATAAGCATCGTCTTCGATGATCGCGACGCCGAAGCGGCGCGCGATCTCGACGATCTGCTGGCGGCGCACAAGGGAGATGGTGACGTTGGTCGGGTTCTGCAGCGTCGGATTGAGATAGAGAGCCTTTGGCGCTAGGCGCTTGCAAGCCTCCGCAAATGCTTCGGGCTCGATTCCTTCCTGATCCATCGACAGGCCGTGTAGGTCGACCCCGACCAGCGCCACGACGGCCCTGATGCCTGGATAGGTCAGATTTTCGCTGAGCAGGACATCGCCTGGCTTGGTGAGTGCGCTCAATATCCCCAGCAACGCAGCATGTGCGCCCGGGGTAACATAGATCTGTTCGATCGCCGGTACGAGCCCTCGACGCGCCAGCCAATGCTGCGCCGCCTCCTTGTCACGCACTCCCCCGCCGAAAGACTGGTAGCGCAGCATCGGAAGGATATCGCGTCCGATCATGTCCCAACCAGCGCGCATGCGCTCGATCAGTTCAGGCGAGTGCGGCTCCGGCGGCAAATTCATCGAAAGATCAGCGTCGTCGCCATGCGTGCGCGACGGCGCGGTCATGTCGGCGTGCAGGTTTGCGCGCTGGATCGGCAACACGAATGTTCCGTGCCCCTGCCGGGCCTCCACGAGGCCGCGTTTCTGGGCTTCGCCATATCCTCGGGCCACTGTCGTGAAATCGATCCCGAGGCGCTCTGCAAGCAAACGCTGCGCCGGCAACCGGTCTCCTGCGACCAGACGACCGGCCTGCATGTCGGATGCAATACGATCGGCGAGAGCAAGATAACGGGGCTTCGCTGAAGTGGAGAGATCGGGCGTCCAGTCGTGCATGAGCTCAGTGTTTCGAAACCTCGGATGGATTGACTGTACAATGTTGCACGCGCGAAAGCCAGCCCGTTGACCGCCTCGCGTGACAGGACTGAAACCCGCCAATGACTGGATGGTGCGGTGCGGAATGATAAGAAGCAAAGGCAGTTGTTGACGGCATTCTGCAAAGTGTTTACGCTAGATGATCGGATAGTGAATGGACGTAAAGACAGCATTATGAGCCGATACATCAGCAGATATGATGCGTATATTGAATGCATTATATCCGATCATGTTCCAGTCTCCAGATCACGGGTCAGTTGCCCGTGCCAAAAGAGGCAAATTGTCCCCGCATCACGAGAGGAAAGCCATGTCTGAAAAACGTGTGATCCGCGCTGCCGCCGTACAGATTGCCCCCGATCTCGAGACTCCGTTGGGCACGCTCGACCGTGTCCTCGCAGCGATCTCGGACGCCGCGGACAAGGGCGTCCAGTTTATCGTCTTCCCCGAGACATTCGTTCCCTATTATCCCTATTTTTCGTTCGTGCGCCCTCCGATGACCAGCGGCGGCGATCACATGCGCTTTTACGAGAACGCCGTCGTGGTGCCAGGTCCCGTCACCGAGGCCATCAGCCAAGCCGCGCGGCGCCACAAGATGGTGATCGTGCTCGGCGTCAATGAGCTGGACTATGGCTCGATCTACAACGCGCAGCTGATTTTCGACACCGACGGCAAGCTCCTGCTGAAACGGCGCAAGCTCACCGCCACGTTCCATGAGCGCATGATCTGGGGCGGCGGCGATGGCGCCGGGCTCAAGGTCGTCGATACCGCGGTCGGCCGCGTCGGCGCGCTTGCCTGCTGGGAGCACTACAATCCGCTCGCCCGCTATGCGCTGATGGCGCAGCACGAGGAAATTCACGCGGGCCAGTTCCCGGGCTCGCTGGTGGGTCAGATATTCGGCGAGCAGACCGAGGTGACGATCCGCCACCACGCCCTCGAGAGCGGTTGCTTCGTCGTCAACTCGACCGGCTGGCTGACCGAGGAGCAGATCGCGTCCATCTCGCCCGATGAAGGCCTGCAGCGCGGCCTGCGCGGCGGCTGCATGACCGCGATCATTTCGCCCGAGGGCAAGCACCTCGTCGATCCGCTGACCTCTGGCGAAGGTCTCGTGGTGGCCGACCTCGACATGAGCCTCATCATCAAGCGCAAGCGCATGATGGATTCCGTCGGTCACTATGCTCGCCCCGAGCTTCTGTCGCTTCTCATCAACGACCAGCCGGCCGTGACGATGCGAAGCGCCGAATCCATTCGCTCCGTCCCGCACGCGACGCACGCGGAGGCAAGCGAAGATCAGGGGGCGCTCGAGAATGTCGACTGAGTCCTTGATCAACGATCTGCAGTCCTTCGGGATCCGGCTCGTCGATCCCAGGAGCTCGGGGGTTAGCCGGCGCGGTGGCGCCGGCCCTTCCGACCACATGGCGGTGACGATCGACGGGACCACTGTCATGGTGCCGGTCCACAATGCGCCAGCTTTCGAGAGCCCTTATCAGGCGGCCCGCCCTGATGCGGCCGGCGTAAGCCGATTGAGCCGCGACGGCGTGGAACTCGCGGCGATTTCCTTCCCCACGAAGCCGAAATTCTACGAGCTTTCGACAGCGGACGGGATCCCCTATTCGCATATCGCGACCCTCCACGGCCGCGATGTCCTGGCCACGACCATCCTGCAGACCTGCATCCGTTATCAAAGCCGGACCAAGGCCTGTCAGTTCTGCGCGATCGGCCAGTCGCTGGCGGCTGGCCGCACGATCGAGCGCAAGACGCCCGCGCAGCTGGCCGAGGTTGCCAAGGCCGCCGTCGAACTGGATGGCGTGCGTCATATGGTCATGACGACCGGGACGCCGCCGGGGCCTGATCGCGGCGCAGCGATCCTCGCGGAGAGTGCTGCGGGTGTGAAGACGGCGGTCGACCTGCCGATCCAGGCGCAGTGCGAGCCGCCGGACGACGATCTCTGGTTCACGCGCCTGAAAGACGCCGGTGTCGACTCGCTCGGCATGCATCTCGAGGTCGTGACGCCGGAAGTTCGCGCTCGGATCATGCCCGGCAAGGCACAGGTGTCCCTCGAACGCTATTTCGACGCCTTCGAGGCGGCGATTGAGGTATTCGGCCGAGGACAGGTTTCGACCTTCATCCTCGCGGGCCTGGGAGATAGCCGCGAGGCGCTCCTCGACGTCTGTCGACGGCTGGTCGCCAGCGGCGTCTATCCGTTCGTGGTGCCCTTCGTTCCGATCGCGGGCACCCCGCTTGAGAGCCATCCATCGCCGAAGCCAACCTTCATGCACAGCGTTCTCCAGCCGCTCGGAGCAATGCTCCGTGAAGCCGGAATGCAGTCGAGCGACATCAAGGCCGGCTGCGGGCGATGCGGGGCGTGCTCGGCCCTCTCGAGCTATGAGCGGCGCGCGTCATGAGCGCCGTAGCCAAACAGGCTGTGCCGGCGCCTTCGTTGCGCATCAAATGGGCGACCGCGGAGTGGGAGCGCTCCGCGGCGTTCGCGTTGCGCCGCGAGATCTTTTGCGAGGAGCAAGGGGTCTTCGTGGCGGATGATCGGGACGAGATCGACGAGTTCGCAATCGCTCTGGTGGCCGTCATGCAGGACGAGGACGGACTTTCCCGGGTTGTCGGCACGGTGCGGATTCACGAGGATTTGAACGAGCACAAGACCTGGTGGGGATCCCGTCTCGCCGTCACTCAGGCCTATCGCGGCCGCGCCGGTGGGCGGATCGGCCCCGACCTCATCCGCTTGGCCGTCTCCTCGGCGCATGCCCGTGGATGCACACGCTTCCTGGCCAATGTGCAGAGCCAGAACGCCCTTCTCTTCAAACGGCTGCATTGGCGCTCGCTCGAGGAGTTCGACCTGTTCGGCAGGGCGCATCACCGAATGGAAGCGGATCTGGAATATTACCCGCCTTTTGGCACGCCCCAGGTGGGCTTCCTGTCCCGAGCGCGCTGATGAGCCGGGCAGACATCAACCTGGCGGCGCTCGCTCAGTCGCTGCGCCAGAGCCGCAGCTTCGCCGCAAAGGCGGACATCGCCTGCGTGGTGAAGGCTCTGGGAATCGAGACAGGTGCGATCGCGGTCGGTGACGATTGTGCCGCGATCCCCGATGGGGACGGCTATCTGCTGTTCGCCATCGAGGGATTCATCAACGAGTTCGTTGCCAGCGATCCTTGGTTCGCAGGCTGGTGCGGCGTGATGGTCAACGTCTCCGATATCGCAGCGATGGGCGGTCGTCCCCTGGCAACAGTGAATGCCATCTGGTCGGACGGACAAGACGGGGCCCTGCCCATCCTTGAGGGCTTGCGCAACGCATCGCGCGCCTTCGGGGTCCCCATGGTCGGTGGGCACAGTAATCTGCGGATGAAGAACAGTCAGCTTGCGCTTGCGATCCTCGGTCGCGCCAAGAAGCTGCTAACCAGCTTCGACGCGACGCCGGGCGATCATCTGGTGGCCGCCATCGATCTGCGTGGCCGATATCGCGAGCCATATCCGAACTGGGATGCCGCCACCTCCGCCCCACCCACGCGCCTGCGCGGTGATCTCGATCTGTTGCCTGAGATCGCCGAAGCCGGGCTTGCAAGAGCTGCCAAGGACATCAGCCAAGGCGGGATTATCGGCACCGCGACGATGCTCGCGGAATGCTCAGGCGTTGGCGCGGTGATCGACATCGATGCGATTCCAATGCCGGCGGACGTCGCGATCGAGCGCTGGCTCCAGACATTCCCGAGCTTCGGCTACCTGCTCGCGGTCGGCGCGGCGGAACTGGACGAAGTCCTGGCCAGGTTTCGTGCGAGAGACATCGCGGCGGCGGCGATCGGAACGATCACCGAGGATCCGCGCGTGCGAATCGAGTGCGCGACGCAACGGGAAACCGTCTGGGACTTGTCGGACCGGCCGCTGATCGGATGCGCGCCAGCTTCGGCCACGACCCGCGACGAGGTTCGAGCATGAACGGCGTAGCCCTGACCGCCGCCAAGGCGCACCCTGATGCCTTGCGGGAGCCCTGCACGGCGTGCGGGCAGAAATGGTTGCGGAGCGCCTTCGGTCGGTTGCAGGATCGCTGCGAGCATTGCGGCTATGATCCGGTGTCAGCCTCCGCCGAGCCGCTCGAGCCTTTCGCCGATGCGCCGCCGCGCCCCTCGTTTTGGCTGCGGAACCGAAGCGAGACAATTCTCCTGGGCATGCCACAGCTGAGCTTGCACGGCCTCTCGGAGACTTGGCTGCTGAAGCAGCTCGGGCATCAACACTGGATGATGCTCGCGAGCTTGGCCGGCCAGAAAGTGCCGAGCTTCATCGATGAGCGCGGAAAACCAGTCTATGCGGCCTTTTCCGCGATTTCGATTCAGGATGGCGACTTTGGCTCCGTCCGTGAGAATGATGAGTTGGTCGTACGATCGCGGGTGCGGCGAGTGACGCAGACGCAGATGCTGAGCCGCCACCGTCTGGTGGTGGGCGGTCGCTACATCGGGCAGGTGGAGATGGTCTCGGTCTTCGTGCGCCGCGGCCAGGATGGTGGCAATCGCAGCGTCTCCCGGTTCGTCGTGCCAGGTCTGCCGAAGCCGGAGCCGTTCCGGAGCCGAGAAGATCTGCCGGGCTGGGCGGCCGCTGTGCGTGCCGGTCGCGTGAGCGAACATCTGGGCTTCGCGCTGCACCAGGCGGCAGTCGGACCGGTCGTCGCCATCGACCCTTGCCCCGCCCAGGACTTCAACGGCGCAGGCTTCCTCTATTTCAGCAGCTTCGTCTCTTTCGTGGATCGCGCTGAATGGCAGTTCGCCCGCGATTTCGCTCGAACGGCAACGACATTGCGGCGGGATATCCTCTTCGCGGGCAATCTCGACCCAGGCGAAACACTGTTGGTCGGGCTGGTCGACCGGAAGGATTGGCATGTGCCCGGCGATCCGACTCCTGGGACCAGGACGTTGTCGCATCATTGTCGTCTTGTACGAACCGGCGACAATGAGCCGATCGCCGAGGTTTTCACGATCCGGCATATCCACTAATTTATGGAGGAGCCCAACAGACGGGAACCTCGACGATGAGCTTTCCGGACAATCCATTTGAGGAAGCCGGACCGGGCAAGCTCCTTGTCGCGAATCCAGATGCGGTTGAGCCATTTCGCTGACAGCGAGCCCGGCCAGCCGGGATGATGAGCCGCACAGGCCCGCCGTTGATGTTGGGAAGTGCTTCGCCATTGACCTGCCAGACGATCAGGTTGCTGGCGCGGGGGGACTGCGCAAACGCTGCCGGAAACAATCCGCCAGGAGATCGGCGCGGGACTGCGCACCACGGTCGTTTCTGCCTGAGTACATGCGACCCGTGTTGGACGACGCCCGGACGCGTGCATGACGATGGCCATAGTGAAGTTGCCGCCGCACTCGTCTGGTAATCCGCGCGCGGCACCGTCGTTCCCTGGGTGGTGCAGGTCGACCGCCTCGGCCCGGCGCAGACCGTGGCTGCGGCGACGGCCGATTATCGCGCGGCCGACCGCGGGGCAGCACGCTCAACGACTATTCGGCTTCGATTCGGTCGTATTCGTCGCGGAGCGCCTCACGAGTGGCCGCTCCTCCTCGGTGAGGTCGACGGCCGTGCGGCGAGTTCACGAAGGCCATGATCGTGAACGTAGCGGAAGCTCACGGCGACCTCGATCCATTTCCAGCCTTCCTCTGCGAGTTGGTCCGCAAGGCCTTCAGCTTTTCGGACACGAGCCGGTCGTGCAGGACGGAGTCCTGTAGCCAGCCGCCGTCGTCGTCTTGGAACAGATCGCGCAAGATGCAGACGCCTGGTAGGCATCGACGCCGACGAAGATGGCGCGCTTGCAGGGGTGCGCGGTCGATATTCTCGATCAGCGAAACCTCGTGGATGCTGACGTCGCTGTTCGGGTCTGGAGGGGGTCTGTCTGTTTCTTTTCCCTATCTGCTAGAGTCCTATCGGACGCAGCTCGCGAACGAGGTCGATCAGAAGACGCAGCCCGGTCGGGACTTGTCGACGGCTCGAATAATAGATGTGAAAGCCGTCTCCCCGCGACGCCCAGTCCACGAGCACCAGACGCAGTCGTCCGTCCGAAACATACGGGGCAACGAGGGGTTCAGGAAAGTACATGAGACCGCCGCCGCGGAGCACGGCAACAAGCCCCGTCTCCGCCTGATCGACCGTGATCGATGTCGGCACCGTCACCTGCAATTCCTCTCCATCGTGCTCGAACTCCCATCGATAGACACGGTCATCTCCGAGCCGGTTGCTGATGCATCGGTGCTGAAGCAGATCGTTGGGATGTTCCGGCGTGCCGAACCGATCTAGGTATTCAGGCGAACCCGCTACCACCCAGCGCACATCCGCCGACAGCCTTTGCGCAATCATGTCCTCCGGCACCGTGCCCCCATATCGGATGCCGGCATCAAAACCTGCGTCCGTCATATCCACCATGCGATTGTTGGCAACGATATCGATCTCGATGTCAGGATAACGCTCCATGAACACGGGCAAGACCGGGGCCAAGAGCAGATTGGCTGCCTCAACGGCGACGTTCAGCCGGATTCGGCCCGATGGAGCGTCGCGAAAACGGTTCAGCGTTTCCAACGCAACGTCGATCCGCTCGAATGGTTCTCCGATCGCAACGGCAAGAGCCTCTCCGGCGGCCGTGAGAGTGACACTCTTTGTCGTCCGATTGAGAAGCCGAATACCTAGCCTGCCCTCCAAGCCTTTGAGTGCATGGCTCAAGGCAGAGGCGCTCACGCCGATTTCGATTGCAGCGCGGCTAAAGCTTCGATGCCTTGCGATCGCCAGAAAGTAGGTTAAATCGGCGACGTCGGCACGGTTTGTTTGCATGCTAATTTCTTCCGATAAAGCCGTATACTTTCACCAAGGCGCGCTCCTCTCCACTGTGCTGACTTGAAAGCGGCAGCCCTGCCGCCGCGGATTCGCGCACTTTGGCCACGTTAACATCCGAAACTGTTGAATCGTCCTCACAAGACCATGCAACATACCCCGATAACGAAAGTGCCGTTTCCAGTTTAGTGTCGCACCCAAAGATCGGCGCAGCCACCCAAGAAGTAGAATGTGCCGCTGGGGATGCGACGGCGTGTACGCCCAAATTCCCCCTACGGCATCCACACCGTACGATTGAACGTCCCTCAAAGAACGATGAAGGGAATAATGTAATGCAATATACCCATCTGGGCCGTTCGGGGTTGAAGGTCAGCCGTCTGTGCCTCGGCACCATGAATTTCGGCGAGTTGACCGACGAGCCGACCAGCTTCCAGATTCTGGATGAGGCGGTAGAGGCTGGGATCAATTTCATCGATACCGCCGATGTCTATGGCGGCCCTCAATCTCCCGACATGGAGAAGGGGTTCGGTCTTTCGGAGGAGATCATCGGGCGATGGATGGCAGACCGCGGAAGCCGCAACGAAATCGTGCTCGCGACCAAGGTCTATCAGCCGATGGGACTCGGCCCGAACGATCGTCGGCTTTCAGCGCTCCACATTCGCCGTGCGTGTGAAGATAGCCTTCGGCGACTGCGGACCGATCACATCGATCTCTATCAGATGCATCACGTCGATCGCTTCACGCCTTGGGAAGAGATCTGGCAAGCGATGGAACTGCTGGTGCAGCAGGGGAAGATTATCTACGTCGGAAGCAGCAACTTCGCGGGATGGGATATCGCCACCGCGCAAAGTGCAGCCAACCAACGCCACTTCATGGGTCTGATCGCGGAACAAAGCCTCTACAATCTTTCGGCCAGAACCGTTGAGCTTGAGGTCATTCCGGCCTGTCGTCACTATGGCCTTGGTCTCATTCCCTGGAGTCCTCTCGGAGGCGGCTTGCTGGGGGGCGTGTTGCAGAAAATGGCTGGCGGCCGCCGGACTACTTCCATGATGAAGGAAAAGATCGAACGGTATCGTGCGCAACTCCAAGCCTTTGAAGCCCTTTGTGAAGACCTTGGCGAGCGGCCAGCAGACGTTGCGTTGGCGTGGCTCTTGCACAATCCCGCAGTCACGGCACCGCTGGTCGGGCCGCGCACAGCCGAACAGATGACACAGACGCTGCGCGCCGCGGAGATTTCGCTTTCCGACGATACCATGCGGTGCCTCGACGAGATATGGCCCGGTCCCGGTGGAGACGCGCCCAAAGCCTACGCCTGGTAGCGTCTTGGCAAGGTGCCATACCGCTGTCGCTGATCCACCCGGCGTCCCTTGTTTCGTGAGCGCCATTCATAAGTCCATGTAGCACCCTCGGGGTAACCGTGCCGCCGTCCCACGCTAGATTTTACGATGAAGGCGTGAGTCATAAGGAGGCGTAAAATGGTGCGTTCACCTGGGAAAGGCATTTCCTCTCCCGCTTGCGGCGCAGCCAGCCGCCGCACTTTCCTTGGCGCGGGTCTCGGCCTCGCAACCGCTTCACTCATGAACGTCAGAGGTGCTTTCGCTCAAAGTCCAGACGTCCATCTGCAAGATCGTAATGCTTCGATTCCACGCAGGGAGAAGTCTATGGGTAGCCGCAAACTCGGCAATTTGAAGGTCTCCGCCATCGGCCTCGGATGTCTCCCGCTGGTAGGATACTATGGTAACGGACCGCGCGACCGCAAAGCCAGTGTGGCGCTCATTCGCGCCGCGTTCGAACTGGGTGTGACATTTTTCGACACCGCCGAAGTCTATGGCCCTCATCTCAGCGAAGAGTTTGTCGGCGAAGCGCTTGCTCCGGTCCGCGATCAGGTCGCCATCGCCACCAAGTTCGGTTTCGGGGTGGAGGAAGGCCAGCCGACGGCGCTGAACAGCCAGCCGGACCATTTGCGGCGCGCCGTCGACGGCTCGCTGAAACGACTGAGGACCGACCATATCGATCTGCTCTACCAGCATCGCCCCGATCCCAAGGTGCCGATCGAGGACGTCGCTGGCGCGGTCAAGGATTTGATTCAGGCCGGGAAGGTGAAGCACTGGGGTCTCTCGGAAGCGAGCGCCACCACCATCCGCCGTGCCCATGCCGTCCTGCCGGTCAGCGCCGTGCAAAGCGAATACGCCATCTGGTGGCGCGAGCCGGAGACCCGGATCTTCCCGACGCTCGAAGAACTCGGCATCGGCTTCGTGCCCTATTGCCCGGTTGGACGCAGCTTTTTCGCCGGAGCAGTCAACGCTGCCAGCCGCTTCGACTCGACGGATCGCCGCCATAACCTGCCACGATTTGTCCCCGACGCGCTCGCGGCAAATCTGGCTCTCTTCAAATATGTTCGTGACTGGGCCGAACGAAAGAACACAACACCGGCACAGTTCGCCCTGGCATGGGTGCTGGCGCAGCGGCCGTGGATCGTGCCGATCCCCGGCACGACGCAGTACATGCACCTTGCCGAGAACGTCGGCGCTCCGACCGTGCATTTGACCGCTGACGAGCTGCGCGAATTCGACGTCGGCGCAGAGAAGATCACCTTGGTCGGCGGCCGCGCCGATCCGTTCACCGAAAGCCAGTTCGACCACGGATAAGGGACGTTCGTCGTCGAAGGGGGGCTGTTCCCTCGTCGCACACGGCCTCTCAAGCTGGAATTCACAAACACCAACGCCGGGAGACCGAATTGAAACGCTTCATCGCACCAGTCTTAGGATTTATCATCATGACAACCACCGCACATGCTCAGCAGCCCAATCCCGAAGGCCGCCGCTTCTCGCCGGATCAGGTTCGCTCCGTCGCGCCGGCGCTCGAGCATTACACGGACGCGGCCACAGCCTCCGGGGTGGACGACTCCATGACAATCCATATCTAAGCTCAGTACGGCCTTGATCGGGCGGGCCAATTGAGGCTGACTACTCTCGTGCATCTTATGCTCACTTCGCGATGAATAGGTGGGCTCACAATTCTTCGGGGTCACCGTACGATTTGAGAACCGCAAACGCTGTAGCCCGTTTGTTCCCATCTGTGTTTTAGATTTAAAGCGATAGCGGCGGCCTGCCGTAACGATCGTCAGGAGATATGACAGTCATGCGCGCCCTTTCATCGGTCAACACCATCGTTGCTGGAACGTTTCTGTTGGCAACATCCGCGATTGCGCAAGTGAACCCTAGTGCACCCCCGGCAGTCGGGGTTGTCACAGCTGAATTCAAGCCGATGGCGGAGAGCACGGAAATCAACGGCCGCATCCAGGCCCGGGATCGCGTTGATCTGGTTGCGCGCGTGACCGCGTTCATGAACGAACGCCTCTTCACGGAAGGCGCGGATGTCAAGAAGGGGCAGATTTTATATCGGCTTGAGCGGGCGCCGTTCGAAGCCGACGTCGAGGCTAAAGAAGCGGCTGTTGCACAGGCTCAGGCCCAACTGGAGAATGCTGATCTCGCGCTTTCCCGCGCGCAGGAGCTATTGCGGAAAAATTCCGGTACCCAGGTCACAGCCGACAGCGCATTGGCGACGCAGCGCGTCGCGGCAGCCCAGGTGAAGGCCGCGCAGGCGCAGCTCCATCAATCGCAAATCAATCTCGATTATACCGAAATAAAAGCGCCGATCGACGGCCTCATTGGCCGAACCTCGATCACGGTCGGTAACGTCGTCAGCCCCACCAGCGGGTCGCTGGCGACGATTGTCAGTCCGGACCCTATGTATGTGACCTTTCCCATCTCGGTGCGCCGCGTTCTCGAACTAAGGGAACGCTATGCCGACAAGGGCGGCTATCATGCCGTCCAGATTCGCGTGCGTCTGCCAAACGGTGAAATGTACGGTCAGACCGGCAAGCTCGATTTCGTCGATATCGGCGTTGCCAAGGATACCGACACCATCACCCTGCGCGGCACGATCCCCAATTCGATGATTCAGACAGTCGGGGAGAACAAGCTTTACGAGTTGACGGACCAAGAGTTTGTTACCGTATCGCTTGAGGCTGTCGAACCGCTCAAGGTGCTGGCTGTTCCACGCGCCGCGATTCTGGCCGACCAGCAGGGTGACTATGTCTTCGTGGTCAACGGCAAGAACGTGGCCGAGCAACGCCGCGTGAAGCTGGGCCAATCAACCCCTGACATCGCGGGGATAGTCGATGGTTTGAAGCCGGGCGAGAAGGTCGTCGTGGAGGGAATCCAGCGGGTGCGGCCAAATCTTGTGGTCGCGCCGGCGCCCGCTTCGCCGACACCTGCCGGGAGATAAGCCATGCTCTCCGCATATTTTATTGATCGCCCTCGCATGGCGATCGTCATTGCCATCGTCATTTCGCTCGCGGGCCTGTTGGCGCTCTCGCGCATCCCCGTGGCTCAGTTGCCCGACATCGTTCCGCCGCAGGTTGAGGTCTCGGCGGTCTATCCGGGGGCCTCTGCCTCGGTGCTGGAAGCGACCGTGGCGCAGCCGATCGAGTCCAAGGTCGTCGGCGTCGACAAGATGATTTACATGAAGAGCAGCAGCGGGGCCGATGGAAGTTACAATCTCACCGTCAGCTTCGCCCTTGGCACCGATCCGGACATCAACACGGTCAACGTCAACAACCGCGTTCAGACCGCGATGGCGAACTTGCCCACCGAGGTGCAGGTTCAGGGATTGACCGTCCAGAAGCGGTCGTCGTCGATCCTGCAATTCATCGCCCTCTACAGCGAAGGCGGTAAGCTCGATCCGCTGTTTATCACCAATTACGCCATCATCAACGTCATGGACGAGTTGTCGCGGACGCCGGGCGTCGGGCAGGCGACCCTGTTCGGCCGCGAAGACTATTCGATGCGAATCTGGTTCGACACGTCGCGGCTGACCAACCTGGGTCTTGCGCCCTCTGACGTCATTCGCGCCGTGCAGGCGCAGAACGTCCAGGCGCCGATCGGTCGTCTTGGAGCACGTCCGGTTCCTGAAGACCAGCAGTTCCAATTGAACCTGCAGACCCAGGGGCGCCTCACCACGCCGGAGGAATTCGGCGCGATCGTCATCCGCGCCAATCCGGATGGTTCGGTGCTGCAGGTCAAGGACGTCGCCCGGATCGAATTAGGAGCGCAAAATCAGGATACCTTCAGCCGGCTGAATGGTAGCCCGTCGGTCGCCATCGGCATCTATCTCGCACCTGGCGCCAATGCCATCACCGTATCGAAGGCCGTGAACGCAACGCTGGAAAAGCTGCGAGGGCGCTTTCCCGCGGGGCTGCAGGCGCGCGTTGTCCATGATTCCACGATTTTCGTTACCGATACGATCAGCGCCGTCATTCACGCGCTTATCGAGGCATTTGTTCTGGTCGCCATTGTCGTGTTCCTGTTTCTCGGCAATCTGCGCGCAACGTTAATTCCGATCATTGCCATTCCGGTCAGTCTGGTTGGAAGTTTCGCCGTTCTCCTTGCGCTTGGCTATTCTGCCAACACCGTCTCGTTGCTGGCGCTGGTGCTCGCGGTTGGCATCGTGGTGGACGATGCGATCGTCGTGGTCGAAAACGTCGAGCGCGTGATGGAGGAAGAGCCGGACCTTTCGCCTGCGGACGCGACCAAGAAAGCCATGACGCAGGTGACCGCGCCGATCGTCGGCATCACCCTGGTGCTGCTATCCGTGTTTGTGCCCATCGCCTTTATCTCGGGTATTTCAGGCGAGCTGTTTCGCCAGTTCGCCGTAACGATCAGTGCTTCGGTGCTCATCTCGGCGGTCAACGCGCTGACCCTTTCTCCGGCGCTGTGTACGGTGTTCCTCCGTCACTCCCCGCGTCGCGGAATCATGGGACGCATCGGGCAAGGGATCGACAAAGTGCGCGACGGTTATGCCACCGTCGTGCGCAAGACATTGCGGTTGTCGATCATTTCAATGGTGCTGGTCGCCGCATTCGGTCTGGGTATTTTTGGCCTGATGCGAATTACCCCTACGGGCTTCCTGCCGGAGGAGGATCAGGGCGCATTCTTCATCAACGTGCAATTGCCGGATGGTGCTTCGGTCAACCGGACCAGCGAAGCCGTAAAGCAGGTGGAAAACGTTCTGAAGTCGATGCCTCAGGTGCAGGATACCATTTCGATTATCGGCTTCTCGCTGCTCGACAGCTATTCCGCCAGCAACAATGCGTTTCTGATAGCCAAGCTGAAGCCATTCGAAGATCGCACCAAGGCGGCCGATTCCGCGCAGGCTTTGATCGCGCATGTCTTCGATGCAGCCCAGCAGATTCGTACGGCGAATGTACTGCCGTTCAATCTTCCCCCTGTCGTGGGTCTGTCAACGACGGGCGGTTTCGAATATCAACTTGAGAATCTGGAAGGCGCCGATCCGAAAGCAATGGGTGCGGTGGTTCAGGGGCTCGTCGCCGCGGCCAATCAGGACCCGCGTCTTTCGCGCGTCTTCTCGACCTACGGCGCCAATGCGCCTTCCATCTTTCTCGATATCGATCGCGAGAAGGCGCAGTCGCTTGGTATCACTCTCAACGATGTTTTCACCACGCTGCAAACCACGCTGGGGGGCTACTTCATCAATAACTTCAACCTGTTTGGCCGCACCTGGCAGGTTAATTTACAGGCCGAGGCGGCGGATCGGCGCGATGTGTCCGCGCTCTCGAAGATATTCATTCGCAACTCGAAAGGCACGATGGTGCCGCTACAGTCGATTGCGTCGGCGCGTACCGTCACCGGGCCGCAAGTGATCACGCGGTACAACAATTACCGCTCGGTGACCATTAATGGCGGCCCGGCTCCGGGCGTCGCCTCGGGTACCGCATTGGCCGCCATGGCCGAGGTGTCGGCCAAGACGCTCCCCCCAGGCTATGCGTTCGAATGGACCGGTACAGCCTATCAGGAGCAAGGCGCGAGCGGCCAGACCTTGATCGTGCTGGGCATGGCGTTACTGTTCGCATTTCTGTTTCTGGTCGCGCTCTACGAAAGCTGGATCATCCCGATTCCGGTGCTGTTCTCCGTGGTGGCGGGCGTTTTTGGCGCCATTGGCGGCGTCCTGATCACGCACCTTACGCTCGATCTTTATGCGCAGATCGGGCTCGTCGTTCTGATTGCGCTGGCGGCGAAGAACGCCATTCTGATCGTTGAGTTTGCCAAGGAACAGCGTGAGCAAGGGTTGGGCCTTGAACAGGCCGCAGCTCTCGGCGCCGAGATGCGGTTCCGTGCTGTGCTTATGACGTCCATTGCTTTCATTCTTGGATTGGTGCCGCTGGTCTGGGCGACCGGCGCATCGCAGATTGCGCGGCACGCCGTCAGCACGCCGGTATTCGTCGGCATGATCGCTGCGAGTAGTATCGGGCTGTTTTTGATTCCGATGCTCTATGTTTTTTGGGAATCCATCAGAGAGCGAACGAGTGAATTCTTCAATCGAAACAAAATGGCCGATGCCGATCCGGCAGAATAGCTGAGTAATTCTGCTAGACGCTGCTCAGCGTCAGAAATCCGGCAACTGCTACAAACCGGGCAGCACTTGCAGGTGTCGCACGCACGGATTGTTGCTGAATACCTCGGAACGACCTAGCGTTACAGTCGTAATTTGTATGGCTCGTTTTAGCGAGTTCTGACTCGATGCATCACCGGCGCGCTGCTCGACAGGCTGACCCATCACGTCCACATCCTGGCCATGGACGGCGACAGCTATCGGCTCAAGCAATCCTCCGGTCGTCGCCGGTCAGCCGCCGTGGCTGTCGCGGCGGAGCAAAACCAGACCCCCGCCTGACCCCTCATTCTGCCAAATCCAAAAGGCCGCTCGCTCGCTGCGGCGCCATTGAAAGCGCGCTTCGCGAGTGGCCTGCGCCGAACCCCCACTGGCCGGCTTTTACTCCGCCCCAGTGGCCCGGTTTTGCTCCGCCGTTAACAAAACCGCTCAAACGCGCTATTTCCTGATCGAAAAGTTCAAAGGGAATAATCTGATCGAGCGGGTGCATAAGGATCAAGGATCGCCCTGCCTGCCTGAAAAAGTTGAGCGCGGTCGCAAACAGGACGTGCGCTAGGCCTGAATCCTAATCCGTTGCCGCACGCGTTCGTACAGCTGCACCTCGGCTTTGTGGAGCAGCTCGACGACGAGCGCGAATTGCTGGCGATCTATATGCGTCGCCCATCCGCTCTCACAGCGCACGACGAGATAAGAGTCGTCGCCGTATTCTTCGACGTCACGCCTGAACGTGGCGGTCGCGCACTGGACGCTTCCCTTCTCCCGGGCCTGTGGGCCTGGAACGAGATTGCAATTATATCGTGCTGCGAGTTCGGGGAATGGACCATCCGCCTGCTCACGCTTGCGGTAATGATCGAAGATCAGATCGGGCTGGCAGCCGCGGACCAGCCGGAAGCTCATGCCGACGCCCGCATAATCGTTGCGCGTGTGCCGCACCGGCGGGTCGAATGCCAGCGTCACGCGAATGCACCGCTCGCCATTCCCGGCCTGGAACGCTTCCGGGACCCTCGGCGCCGCATAGGACGTGCCCGAGCCGGCCGTAAACAGCTGATCGAGATAGCTGTGATACAACGTCAGGACTCCAGCACTGCCGACATCCTCCCCGCCCCGCAGCCGCGCGACGACGGGATCGAAAATCAGTGTGCCGCCGATCTCGACGACGTCCGGCTTTGTTGCGCCCCCCGGGCCCGGCCCGGTGCGGGAGAATGGCGCCGGCTCATGCAACTTCGTGATCGGCCGCACGCGGACGTCGTTCGCTCGCTCGGCATCGAGACCCTCGCCATGCGCGAGCGCGCCAACGGTGATGACGTTCAAAGCGCCAGCTGGTTCGAAGAACCGGTTGGCGTCCTCCAACAAATAGCCCGGATATTCGGTAACAGCCTGTTCGAGGCGGTTTCCGCCGCGCGGGTGCCGATTTCCGGACGACACCACGATGACGACGTCGAGTTCGCGTGCCAGTTCGTCCAGCGTCGCGGCCCATGTGCCGACCTTGCCGCCATCGTAAACCCGCCGACGGTCGGCAAGCGCGATGACGAACACCCGGCAGCCGAAGCGCTGGTTCAACGTCATGATCGCTTCGCGCATCTGCGATGGCACCAGGCGGCGATCGTCAAAATCGCCATGGTCATTCACGACCTTCGCCGCGCAGATCCGGGCCCCCCTCTGCAGGGCTCCCGCATTGAGTTGTGCGCGAAGGTCGCCAAACACGGCGATGCCGGCAACGCGGGTCCCGTGTCCCCAGACGTCGGCCGTCCCGAGGTTCTCAGGGACGGCGATTGATCCGGCGATAACGTTGGCGAGGAATGGATGATCGTTGACACCGCTGTCGATCACGCCGATCAGCGGCGCGTCGTCACCAAGCGCGTTCAACGGTGGCGCATTGGCCAGAGTCAGATCGAGGGCTTCAGCCGTGGTCACGTCTGGCGCAGGCGGCAGATCGATGGCCGCAATTTCCTCAATCGTCAGGAGCGTGCGAACGAGCTCGCCGGTCAGACGTGCCCGGAACATGCTGATCGAGGGGCCAACGTAGCGATCGAAGACGTCACCCGCCCGCGCTTCGACGTACCGGATCACTTCCTCGATCTTACGCTCGCGCAGGCGGCGTTCGCCGAGATCCCAAAGCTCGATATCGACCAGGTAGGACGTTCGCGCGACGAAACTCTTTGACCAGTCCTAGCAGGACGCGCACGTTCGTTGCGCCCAGGATAATGTCGTTCCGGCTATGGCTTGGCTCGACGCGCTCTATGAATTCCGCGGCGGCCTCGGGAAACGGGATAAGGGGCGCAAGCGCCTTTGGGCCCGCCGGCCGGCTGGGACCCGTCTCAAGGGTCTTGCGCAGGCTACGCGCCAGAACGCGATTGTTCTTCTTTTCCTCTTCGTTGATGATTTGCTCCGCCACGGCACGGAACTCATCGTCCCGACCGTAACTGGCCAGCAATTTTTTCATCAACTCTCCGGGGCCATGGCTCTGGTTTACTTTCTCCTGCTGGGCGAATCATAACCGCAACGCAGCGTTTCACGATGGGGTTACTGCCCGATTTAAACAACGCAAATGGCTGTTGATGACCATCGGCTATAGAACCCCCCACGCCCGGTATCGTCCCCGTCCCGTCGCCTCCCGCAGCCCGAGTTCACCGACCAGGTCCTGTGCGGCACGCGGCGTGATCTTTAGCTCCTCCGCGATCATGCCGGCCGAGACGATGGGCCGGGTCAGGACATAATCCAGGAGTGCCGGCAGCCGGGAAGTGGAGCGGCGCCCGGCGAGCTTGCGCGCCAGCAGGATGCGGGCGGCCAGCCAGCGGTCATGATCCTTCAGCCCGGCTTCGGCGGCTGCCGCGATCGCTTCGAGCTGGACCGCAAGGCGGCCGGCCGGGTCCCGCGGTTGCCGCCGTTCGCGCGGAATCGCCTTCAAGCCCTCATGCAGGCAGGGAAGGTGCGCGCGGGCCTTGCCGCGCGCGCGGAGCAGGCTGGCGGCGAGCAATCGGCCAAGCCACGGCGTGTGCTGCAGCGGCTCGACGGCACTCCATGCGTCGGTGGCGATCGCCGCCGCCAGCGTCGGCGGCAGCGGCCAGGTCTGGTCGACGACGGTACGCCATTCGACGAGACGTTCGTCCTCGTCCCAGTCGAGGTCGTAGACCAGCGGGTCGCGCTCCGGCGCGCGCCGCGCCTGCGTCGCCGCCCCGCCCGCGAGCGTGCGGTCGGCCTGCGCGATCGCCGCGTCGACTGCGGCGAACACCTCGGCCATCCGGTCGTCCACGGGAGCGAGGCGTGGCTCGGCTGCATCCGCCTCGCCGCCCTTGTCATCGACGTGGCGCGGTTCATCCGAATCTTTCTCCGGGTCGTTCGCCTCTTCATCATCCCTGGCGCTTGCCTCATCCTCGTTAGCGCTCCCTCCCCTGCCCCGCAGGCCGGCGAGGCTTGTCGCCGACAGCGGCCAGTCGGGCTTGGCGGCGGCGATGCGGCGGCGGGCGCGCAACACGACGTTGGCGCGGGTGAGTTCAAAGGTCGGCGCGCGGACGTCCCTGCCGGCGTCGTGGAGAACGAGATCCTCGAGATGGACGAGTTCGCCGTCCAGCCACAGGCAGGCCGCAGCATCGGTGAAGTGAGTCCGGGCGATCCACCCCTGCCGGATCGGGCTTTTGGCGAGCCGCTCGTCGAGGCGCGCCAACGCATCCTCGGCGGCCGCGAGCGGCCCGGCGATTTGGCTCCAGGGCATTGGATCGGGGATCTGGTAGGCTGACGACAAGGATTTGATAACCTTAATAGGAATCGCCGCAACAGAAGCTAACATAGACATAGCTTCCGTCATAGCAAAGTCCGGCACACGACGTGTGTCACCATCGATAATTATCCGTTATCGATAGTGTTGGACGTGACAGCGCAAATCAGCGATGTCACTTGGCCGAGATCGCTGGAATCGCCCGGAAACATGCGGTTTTTCGGCGCCGCTCACCGCAAATCGGTGGATTTCTCGCTCTCATTGAGCGGACCGTGCGTC
>Ga0097682_1000718_pt1 | contig 47136 bp, 43 predicted proteins | sample ThiBio_1000_biof_2_FD_72843 | JGI IMG/M metagenome (GOLD analysis project Ga0097682, IMG submission 72843) | Wastewater bioreactor microbial communities from Cape Town, South Africa - Thiocy_cont_1000_biof - 1398105538229 (version 2) (version 2) ...
GGCGTCCTGATCGACGCCCCAAAAGCTACTCGTCTTCTGGCCAGGCGCTTCCCGGCTAAATCCCGTGCCAACTGGATCGACAAAAACGAGATCCGTCATGTCGAGCCAGGTATTCGGATTGTCCGTGAGCTTCTGCGGCGGGGAAACGAACTCGCCATCCGAACGTGTCGCTATGATGCGCGGGCCGAGCGCGCCGATATGCAGATAGGCAGATGCAGCCCCCGGCCCACCATTGAAGACAAATGTGATGGGTCGCGCCTCGTGCGTCGAATCTGGCTCGGCATGTGGAACGGTATAAGCGGTGTAAAAAATCTCGGCGGTGACGGAGCCGCTGCCATCAAGAAGCGAAAGCGTGCCAGCCTTGGCCTGATAATGTAATGTCCCTCCGCCGATCGCAATTGAATGCTCGGTTACCACCGGTGCGGGCAAAAGAGACAAAATGCCACCAGACGGCGCAGGACGTTCGACCATTTCTGCCTGAACGATGTCTGGTGCGACGGCGAGCAACAACAAAAGCAGAGCGAATGCTTTCAGGGAAGAACGCATGAGAACTCCAATGCAGACGGGTTATACTTGACAACGCCAGCGCGGACGGAGTGACGGGTCTGGACGTAACCTATAACCGTCAGCTGTCCGCTCTACGTTCTTATTCGGCTTTTCACGCTTCCGACGATGCTCGACCGCCTTCACGCGAAGGCCCTTGCGATCGTGTTCTGCGACAGTCCCCTACCCCGTGCAATCTCCCGGTATTCTCGAGGTGAGCTCGAAATAGGTCTTGGCGTCGTCGGCCAGTCTACCCGACCTCTTGCGGCTCTCAGCCATAGCCTGCAGAGGGTTAATATGGGTGGCGAGAGTATAGTATTTCTACTGCTCAGCACCTATTGAGCGGCAATCGCACCGATCACCCGAGTGCGGACGCGAACGGAATTGCCGGGCAGATAGGCGATAGGCAAATCCTCCACTTCGACCGTCTTCAGCGTCGCATGGTCTGCCCCTGCCTCCACCGCCTTTCCTTGCGCCTCCTCGACAGCGGCGACAAGAGCGTCTTCGCGGGAGAGGCCGGAGAAGATACGGTCGATCTCACCGCTTACCTGCGCGATTGCCGCGCCAACGGCATTGGCGACGGCGTGATGCTCGACGCGGACGACTTCCGATGCACCTTCGACCCGGTCCGGGATGAGGAAACTGCCGCCGCCGACCGCGAGCAGGGGCACATCGCCGGCTTCCGTCTTCATGCGGTCTATCCCTTCGACGATCATCTCGCGCATGGCACCGAGCGTGCGCCTGACGATACCACCATCCAGATGCGCGACCCTGGTCCTTTCGCCGATCTCGGCGATACCGGCTGCGACCGCTATATCGGTCGCGGTAAGCTGTTTGCCGCCGAACACCATCGCCTCCTGCGTCAGGTGATAGCCGACGCTGCCCGGGCCGATGCCGTTTCCGTCCTCGGTGATTTCGGTGCCGCCGCCGAGACCGATCGACAGGAGATCCGGCATGCGGAAAAGCGTACGCACCCCACCGACCTCGACCGCTGTGTTCGCCTCGCGCGGGAAGCCGGCTTTCAGATAGCCGATGTCGCTCGTCGTGCCGCCGACGTCAACGACAACCCCGTCCTCTATACCCGACAGGAAGGCCGCGCCGCGCATGCTGTTGGTCGGTCCGGAAGCGAAACAATACACGGGAAAACGCTCCACCATTTCGGCCCGCATGATCGTGCCGTCGTTCTGGGTCAGGAAGAGCGGCGCCTCGATGCCGCTCGCCCGCATCGCGTCGGCGAATGCGTTCGTGGTCTTGTGGGCGAGATTTTGCAGGCACGCATTCAGGAGGGTAACGTTCTCGCGCTCCAGCAGGCCTATGCGTCCCAGATCGCTGGATAGCGTGATGCGCAGATCGGGATTTTCCTCGCGCAGGATTTCCGCCGCTTCCTGCTCGCATTCGGCTGTCAGCGGCGAAAAAACGGCGCAGATGCCTGCCGAAGTGATCCCGGCATCTGCGATTTTCCTGGCGATCTCGCGCACGGCCGTACGGTCGAGCGGCACGATCGGCCGTCCGTCATATTCGTGGCCGCCGCGGATCATATGGACTTCGCCGGAAACCAGCCGCGCAAGGTCCGTGGGCCAATCGACGAAAGGCGGCAAGGCGGCACTCGCTGGCAGTCCAATGCGCAGCGCAGCGACCTTGTTCAACCCACGCCGCTGAACGACGGCATTCGTAAAATGCGTCGTGCCGATCATCACGCCGTCGAGCGAGGCGGCGAGCGCGCGATTATCAGCCAGGACCAGATCAAGTGCCTTGCGGACGCCGCTGGTCACATCCTCGGTGGTTGGCGTCTTGACCCCCTTGAGGACCTTGCCGTCCACGATCAGGACGGCATCCGTATTGGTGCCGCCCACGTCGATGCCGATGCGCTTCATGCCGCCGCTCCAAAGACCGTTCTGTAGTCGAAATCGTAGCCGAAGGCGCGAGGCCCGACATGCTGCAGGCCTTTCGGCGTAAGCAGCACTTCCGGCGCAGGCAGCACCACGACGCTGACCCGCTGGCCGTAGCGGATCGACTCGGTGCCGATCGCCTCGCCCGAGATGCTATCCATGACGCAGATGATATCGGGGGTGGTTACCGCCACTTCGCCGTCACGCCATGCGGCGGCGAACTCGTTCTGGAACTCGAGATCAAGCGTCGATCCCCGATCGCCGTCCAGTCCTTCGATGCGAGCGCGGCCGCGGAGAAACCCCTCGGTGGTGCGGCGGCTGATGTCCTGCACCTTGCCCCGGAAGAGCAGTACGCCGGATTCTGCCTCGACCAGGGCTGCGACTGGATCATCGTGCCGGCGCCGCGCCTCACGGACGACGCGGCCGATGCGGATCGCCTTGGTCGTGGTGTAGAGGACGCCGTGATCTTTGACCTCGCGGCCCGTGCGCGGAGCCTTGCAAGTGGCGGCGATTGAACCGACCTCGGTGCAGACCTTGCGGCTGATGCGCTCCATCCATTTCCAGCTTGCCGCGCGCGTCACCACGACCTCGTTGTCACGAATGTCGGCCAGCGTCAGCGGGAACATGGGCAGGTCCGCGATGGCGAAGCTGGTCATCTGCGCTTCAGGGAAGGCTCTTCCCATGGAATCCGCATCAACGACCGGCAGGCCGGTCATCGCCGCGACCTGCAGGGGCTGTAGCGCATTGCCGCCACCGACCTCGACCGACATGACGGCGCGGAATTTCTTCTGAAGGTAGTCCTCCATGGCGCGCAACGGCTTGGCGGCGAAAGCCGGGTCGGAAAGCCGCTCCTGCCCGACCAGCGGTGCACCCATATTGGAGACGACGGCGACGAGATCGTCATCCTCAAGCGCCATCGGGTCCATCAGTTTTACCCGCGTGCCGCCCTCGTAGAGGTTGCGCATGTTGAGATAGGAGAGATAGGGACTGCCGCCACCGCCGGCGCCGAGTATCCATGCCCCCGTCGCCAGAGGTTCGAGTTCGTCCCGTTCGATTTCGCGCAGCATTGCCTCGCCGTCCTTCATGCCTAGCGTCAACTACGGGAATCGACGATGCCTCTCCCGCCATGGTGGCCGGCACCCTATCGGCGGACAGGGAGGACGCAAATACGGGCGAATACTTAGACGCCGCCTGGAGGCCATTCGCGGAGCTTGCGATGCCTGCGTATCTCGCGAAATCTGGCGCAGTCGGCCGAAGCATGCCATCATCGGCAATCACTTTTGTCAGTGGGAAATCCATGCCGCACGGCTTCCAAAACATTCCGGTGACCATGCCCGCATGAGCCAGTCAGAACCTGACGCCGGACGGCACCGTATCGCCTTCATCACCATAGGCCAGGCGCCGCGCGACGATGTCGCGCCCGAAATCCTTGGCATGATCGAGCGGCCGGTGCTTTGCGACCAATATGGCGCGCTCGACGAAGTCTCGGCCGAAGAGATCGCGCTCCACGCACCCGCCCCCGGTGACGACAGCCTCTATACGCGCCTTGCAAACGGCGAACATGTGATCGTCTCCTCGTCTTTTGTCGAGGAACACCTCGAGGAAACGGTGCGGCGTGTCGATGAAGCCGGATACGATCTCATCGCTATCATCACCACCGGCGTCTTCCGGCCTTTCGGCGCACGCACGCCGCTGATCAACGGCCAGCGCGTGGTCGATGCCTGGATCGAATCCCTCGTCATGGACGACAGCCGCATCGGCATCATCTACCCCTTGAAGCGGCAGATCGCCGAGCGCGACCTGCGCGGCCACGCGACCACCATCCGTAATCCTCGTGCGCAGGCCGCTTCGGGCGAGAGCAGGAGCCTGGAGGAAGCGGCGGAGCAGTTGAAGGGCTGCGATCTCGTCCTCATGCACTCGGTCGGCTACACCGAGGCGATGGCGCAGCAGGTGGCAAGCTTGACCATGGCTCCTGTCGTCACCGCGCGCCGGGTGATCGCCGGCGCGATAAGGCTGCAACTGATGCAGATCGACGAAGCGCCCGAGGTGAACCCGACCGATATGGTCGAGCGCCTGCCGGTGAATGGCGACCCGCTTACACGGCGCGAACGCGAAGTGATGACGCTTGTGCTCGACGGACTTTCCAACAAGCTGATCGCGCGCCATCTCGGCATCAGTTACCGCACGGTCGAGATCCACCGCGGCCGCGCCTTCGGCAAGCTCGGCGTCACCTCCGCGGCCGATCTGATCCGGCAGATTCTGCTCAAGCGCCGCCCGTGACGGCCCTTTCGTACGTGTTCCCACGTATTGATCGGCTTGCATTCTTCCGTACCGTGATCCGAACTCGACGCCTTGGCGGCGTCGGGGAGGGAACATGCTCTTTCGGAGATTTTCTGGTGGCCAAGCGTACTGCCTTCGTGACCATCGGCCAGGCGCCGCGCAGCGACGTGACGCCGGATATCCTCGCCGAGGTGCGCACGCCGGTGACGGTCGAGGAATTCGGCGCGCTCGACGGCATGGATACGGACGCCGTTCGCGCGATGGCGCCGGACGCGGACGAGGAACGGCTGGTCACGCGACTGAAGGATGGCACCGAAGTCATCATCGGCAAGAAGAAAACGCAGAAGCGGCTGCAGGATCTTTTCACGCGTCTCGACAAAGAAAGCTACGATCTGATCGTGCTTCTTTGTACCGGCCATTTCGAGCCGTTCAGCGTAAAAACGCCGTTCCTGGAGCCACAGCTCGTCGTCGACAATTTCGTCAAGGGCCTCTCTTACGGCGCAAAGACACTTGGCGTACTCGTTCCCAACGAGAAGCAAACCGAGGAATTCCACGGCATCGACGGGCTGGATGCGAAGCTGAGTTTCGCCACGCCGTATGGCGCGCCGCGCTTCACGGAGGCGGCCAGCGAACTCGCCGACACCGATGTCATCGTCATGCATTGCATGGGCTATTCGGAAGCAATGCGGCGCGAGGTGGCCGAGAGCGCCCGCCGGCCGGTCCTGCTTTCGCGCCGTATGGTCGCGCACGCCATCGACCTGCTCGTTTCGTGACGGCGGCAAGACACGGAAAAGAACAAAATGGAGGAGAAAGAATGAGCTTTATCACGACGAGAATGAAGGCGCTGCCGATTGCCCTTACACTGGCGGCAGCGACTGCTTTCACGATGAGCGGACCTGCGCAGGCTTTCGAGAAGACCCCGCAAGGCAGTGTGCTGGTCTTCGGCGGACGCCAGCCCGTGCCCAACCTCGATCCCAGCCAAAAATACGACTGGTCAACGCGCATGCTGCAGCAGGCGGTCTATGACGCGCTGGTCAAGTACGAGGGCGATCCGGCCGAGATCAAGCCGTGGCTCGCCACGAGCTGGGAGGAGAGCGACGGCGCGAAGACCTGGACGTTCCATCTGGCCGACAATGCCAAATTCCACAATGGCGACCCGGTCGACGCGGAAGCGATCAAATATTCCTTCACGCGGACGCTGAAGATCGGCAAAGGGCCATCCTGGATGCTGTCTTCCGTGCTCGCTCCGGACGGCATCGAGGTCGTCGATCCCCATACGGTCCGCTTTCATCTGAAGGAGCCCTACGCGCCTTTCCTGTCGTTCCTGCCCTGGTGGTACATCCTGAACCCCAAGGAAGTGGCGGCCCACGAGAAGGATGGCGACATGGGCCAGGCCTGGCTCACCGAACACGCCGCCGGCAGCGGCCCCTTCAAGATCGCGCGCTGGCAGCAGGGTACGCTCTACGGGCTCGCGGCGCTCGACAACTACTGGAAAGGATGGCCCCACAAGACACACCCGGCGGGCGTCATCTACAAGCTGATGCGTGAAACGGCGACGCAGCGCGCCGCTCTGATCCGCGGCGATGCAGATATCGTCGAGGGCCTGTCGAGCGACGACTACGAGGTCGTCAAGTCGATGCCGGGCATCGCCATCGAGGATCATCCCGGCATGACCACGTTCGGTGTCATGTTCAATACGTCGAAGGGGCCGACGGCCGACATCAACCTGCGCAAGGCCATCGCCTACGCGATGGACTACGATGCGCTTCTGAAAGTCTATAATGGCGCGGCGACGCTGGAGGACAGCCCCTTTCCCGCTGCGATCAAGGGCCACGTAGCCGTCAAGGATATTCCGCGCAAGGACATGGCAAAGGCCAAGGAATATCTCGCCAAGACCAAATATGCCGGTGGCGGCCTGACGCTCGACTACGTCTACGTCCAGGGGCTGGAGGAAGAGCGTAAGATCGGCCTGATCCTACTCGACGACCTGAAGGAACTCGGCATCACCGTGCAGTTGAAACCGATGACCTGGCCGAACATGACGGCACTGGCCGAGAAGGCGGATACCTCGCCCGATATGATGGCGGTGTTCACCACGCCGGTCGCCACCGATCCCGACGCTGTCGCCTTCCAATACGCGAAGGGCTCTTGGGGTAAATATTACGGCTCGCACTATCTCGACGATCCGGATCTGGAAAAGATGATCGTCGAGGCGCGTCAGACCGCCGAGTGGGACAAGCGCGCGCCGATCTACGCCAAGATCCAGGAGCGGATCGTCGCCGACCAGCCGGAAGTCTTCGGCATGCTGGCGAACCGCCGCTGGGGACGCCGGGACTGGGTGCACGGTTTCAACTTCTCGCCCGTGCATTTCACCGGCGAGGTGGATCTCTACCAGCTTGAAATCGTCCCGAAATAGCGTTTCCTGACAACAGGACGACACGGCCGGACCGTTACGTCCGGCCGTTTTGACAGGGCCCCGCTCAGGAAAGGTTCTTGATGGCACTCTACATCGGAAAGCGCATGGCCTTCCTGGTGGTGATGCTCTTCGGGCTTCTGATCGTCACCTTCCTGATCTCGCATGTGGCGCCCGGCGATCCGGCTTCGCTCGCCGCCGGCCCCGATGCGCCGCCCGAGATGGTGGAGCGTATCCGCCATGAATACGGCCTCGACCGACCGCTGCCGGTCCAGCTCGGAATATATGTCGCCGGCATATTGCATGGCGATCTTGGCCAGTCCGTCCGCACCGGCCATTCGGTCCTTCAGGATTTAAGCGAATTCTTCCCGGCGACATTCGAACTCGTCACGGTCAGCATGCTGATCGCAATCATCCTCGGCATACCGCTCGGCATGCTTTCGGCGGTGAAGCAGAATAGCTGGTTCGACCACGCCGCCCGGATCGTCAGCGTTTCAGGCGTAGCGGTGCCGATGTTCTGGCTGGGCCTGATGCTGCAGCTCGCCTTCGCGCTGGATCTCGGCTGGCTGCCGCTTGGCGGCCGTCTCGGCATCATGTCGACGCCGCCCGATCCGGTCACGCATCTTTACCTGATCGATTCGCTTCTCGCCGGTCAATGGGATGTGTTTGGGGATGCGTTGTCGCATCTCATTTTGCCGGCCGTGGCGCTCTGCTTTCCTGCATTGGCCTCGATCATTCGCGTCAATCGCGCCGAGATGATAGAGGCGCTCGGCCAGGATTATATCACCAACGCGCGCGCCCAGGGCATAAGCTCCTTCCGGACCGTCGCCATCTATGCGCTGAAAAACGCCTTCCTGCCGACGCTTGCCATGATCGGCCTGCGCTACGGCTGGATGCTCGGCGGCACGATACTGGTGGAATCCGTCTTCGACTGGCCCGGCATCGGCCTCTATGCGACGCAGTCGGCCATCGCGCAGGACTTTCAGCCGATCATGGGCGTGACGCTGCTGATCGGAGCGAACTTCATGATTGCCAATCTGCTCGTCGACCTGGCCTATATCTGGCTCGACCCCCGGACGCGGGAGGCAGCGTGAATACGGCGTCGCCCGAAGTCACCGATACCGGCCGCCCGACGGAAAGCTGGCGCGAGCGGCATGCAAGCTCGATCCGCCAGATGCGGCTTTATTGGCATACTTACCGCCGCAACGCCTCGGCGATGGTCGGCCTCGTCCTCGTCGTGATCTTCCTGCTGCTCTCGCTGATCAGTCCATGGATCGTACCCTACCCGGCCGACGCTACGGGCGCGGTGCACATGGCCGACAAGCTGTTGCCGCCATCGGCCGCACATTGGTTCGGCACGGACGAGGTGGGCAACGATATCCTGACCAGGCTTCTCATCGGGACCCGCCTCTCGCTCGAAATCGCAGTCATCATCACGGGGGTCGCGGCCATTATCGGCGTGCCTCTCGGAATCCTGGCCGGCTTCAGCGGCGGGTGGACGCGCGAGATCATCATGCGCGTGACCGACGTGTTCCTCTCCGTCCCGGCACTGGTGTTGGCGATCGCGATCGTTGCAGCGCTCGGTATCGGCATCGTCAACGCCATCGTCGCGCTGTCGCTGGTCTGGTGGCCGGGCTATGTGCGGCTGGTCGAAAGCAAGACGCTGTCGCTGAAAGGCGAAGCCTATGTCGACGCCGCGCGCCTCGCCGGCGCCTCGACCGCGCGCATCCTGTTCTCGCATATATTGCCGAACTGCCTGTCACCCATCCTCGTCAAGGCAAGCATGGATATGGGCATGGCGATCCTCGCGGCGGCCAGCCTCGGCTTCATCGGCCTTGGCGCACAGCCTCCGACGCCGGAATGGGGCGCCATGATCTCCATCGGTCGCAACTACCTGCCGACCTGGTGGTGGTACGCGACCTTTCCGGGACTAGCCATCTATCTGACCGTCTTAGGCTTCAACCTGATGGGCGACGGCTTGCGCGACGTGTTCGATCCGAAGAGCCGCGGCAGATGACATCCCCGCTCCCCGTCCTTTCCATCGAGAACCTGCATCTCGACTTCGACACGTTCGACGGCGCGCTGCATGTGCTGGACGGCATAAACATCTCGCTTGATGCCGGCGAGACGGTCGGTATCGTCGGCGAGACCGGCTGCGGCAAGTCGGTTACGGTGCGCAGCATCCTGCGCCTGCTGCCGATGCCGCCGGCGCGGTTTTCCAGCGGCGCCATTCACTTCAAAGGGCGGGATCTCGCTGCCGCTTCCGAACGCGACATGCGGCGCATCCGCGGCCTTGAGATCGCGCTCATCCCGCAGGACCCGATGAGCTATCTCAATCCCGTCTTCACGGTCGGGCAGCAACTGACGGACGTGATCCGGGCGCACGGCCGTAACCTGCCGCCCGCCCAGCGATCCGCTGGGAAATCAGCGCGGGAGAGGGCAATCGAACTCCTCACGCAGGTGCACCTGCCGCATCCAGAAAAACAGCTCGAAGCCTATCCCCACGAACTTTCCGGCGGCATGCGCCAGCGCGTGCTGATCGCCATGGCGCTTGCCGGCCAGCCATCGCTCCTGATCGCGGACGAACCTACGACCGCGCTCGACGTCACCATCCAGGCGCAGATCCTGCGGCTGATCGGCGATCTGGTCGGCCGGCTCGGACTGGCCGTCATCCTGATCTCGCACGACATCGGCGTCGTCGCCAAGGTCTGCCGTCGTATCGTGGTGATGTATGCCGGCACGGTGGTCGAGGATGCCTCGGCCGAAGACCTGCTCGAGCGTCCGCTTCACCCCTATACGCAGGGGCTGCTTGCCGCCATTCCCAAGCTGCATGGCGACAACCAGCAGCTTTCCGGCATTCCCGGAAGCATCCCGAACTTGCTCCAGCCGCCGGCCGGATGCCGCTTCTACGACCGCTGCCCGCTCAGGATGGATGTCTGCCGCACGCAAAAGCCACCGCTGGTGGACGCCGGCGGCGGCCAGCGCGTCGCCTGCCACCTCTACCCGGGACCGCGGCAGGAGGCGCATTATGTCTGATGTGCCGCTCCTTCAGGTAAGGGGACTGACGAAACATTTCGATATCCATTCCGGCCGCTTCGGAAAGGCTTTGCTGAAGGCGGTGGATGGCATCGACCTCACACTCGATCGCGGCGAGAGCCTCGGTCTCGTCGGCGAATCCGGTTCCGGCAAGTCGACCGTGGCGCGGCTGGTCACCGGGCTGCATCGGCCGACCGGCGGGGAAATCGTTTTCGCTGGATCGTCGATCCAGGACATGAGTGGCCGCGATCGCCGCCGGATCGGCCGCGATATCCAGATGGTCTTCCAGGACCCCCATTCCTCGCTCAACCCCCGCAAGACCATTTTCGGCAGCATTGCTGAGCCGCTGACGATCCATGACGGCTTGCGCGGCGGCCGCCTGCGAGCGCGTGTCGAGGAACTTCTGGAAACCGTGCAGCTCGACCGCCGCTTCATGTACCGCTTCCCGCACGAATTGTCGGGCGGGCAAAAGCAGCGGGTCTGCATCGCCCGAGCAGTGGCGCTCAACCCCAAGCTGCTGGTTCTCGACGAGCCGACATCCGCGCTCGACGTATCGGTGCAGGCGCAGATACTCGAATTCCTGCGCGAGTTGCAGTACCGACTGGACCTCACCTATCTGTTCATTTCGCATAATCTGGCGGTGGTGCGCCATGTCTGCTCGCGCGTCGCGGTCATGTATATGGGGCGTGTCATCGAGGCCGGGCCGACGACCGAGGTCTTCGACCAGCCCAACCATCCCTATACGAAAGTGCTTCTCGCCTCCGTACCCGAGCCGGTCGTGCAACAGCAGGAAGCGCCGACGCTCGGCGGCGACGTCCCAAGTCCGATCTCGCTGCCGCCTGGCTGCCCATTCAACCCGCGCTGTCCGAACAAGATCGGCCCCGTCTGCGAGACCTTGAACCCGGAACTCATTCCCGTGGGAAACAGCACGACCGGCGCACGACACGTCGCCTGCCACCTGTTTTCCGATCAGCTTCGTTAACGCTACATCATCACTAATCGTCCTCACTACGAGCCGCGCGAGAAGGCGTTGAAAGGTCAGGTATGCAATTCGATAGCCAAACCAAGCCACAAATTTCTAATATCGATTAAATATGGCATACTTGCAGGTTACCTAGTCATCTTCCTGGGATTGAAATAGTTGGTCGCTACCACACATCCAGATCTCTATTACTAAATGTTGTTGCGGCGATCCCGCTTCATGCTTATATTTTTCTTTTTTGCCTCCTGACTTCCTTCTTCTGATCTAGCCCTTGCTCAAGCCAACACGAGCCGACTTTCCATATTGCCTTCTTATGTGACTTTAGAGGCACAAAAGGCGAACATGTAGAAGCGGCTTATGCATTTTCGACGTCAACAGTTCTGGCTCAATTCCGCGACCGGTAGACTTGTGAATGGCTGGAAGTGGGCCGACAGCGGACCTTTAGGTTGAGGCGAGCATAGTTCACCGTGGCTTGGCCTCTCCGGTTCGAATGATGGCAGATCAGCCCGTCACGCTCGGTTGTAGGAAAGCGGAGGCGATAGTTCGCGAAAGGATGCCAAGTCACAACAGAAATTTTCTCGTTCCCGCTATTGCCATCTATAATTCGACAATTTCGAATTAAGACATTCGATTGCTTTGATACAACTCCTCGATGATTTATTGATACGTACTGGGCCGGGGCGAATCATGATCATTCCAGATAACGAGACCGCGGTCGATTTTCTCAACTGCGAGGCGATCTCCAAGACGGTTGTCGCCGTCCTCACAGCTAACCGGAAGCGCGCCATTACGATGGGCATTCACGGGGACTGGGGTGCGGGGAAGTCGAGCGTCTTGAAGATGATCGAACAGGAGCTGTCGGCGGACGAGTCCGTCGCGTGCCTGTGGTTCAACGGGTGGACGTTTCAGGGGTTCGACGACGCGAAGACCGTACTAATCGAGGCCATCATCACCGAACTCATGCGCCAACGCACGGGGATGGCTAAGGTCCAGTCGCTCGGTAAGGATCTCCTGCGCCGCGTGGACTGGATCAAGCTGGGGCGGCGAGGCGCAGGGCTCGCATGGAATGTGGTGACCGGGTTGCCCTCGCCCGATCAATTGGGTTCTGCGGTCGAGATGATCCGCGGAGCGATCGCAGGACTTGGTAAAGCTTCGGGTGCCGATATCGAGGCGCAGTTGAACGAGGCGGCATCCTTCCTCAAACCGGCGGAAGGTGCGAACCTACCGGAAGCCATCAACGATTTCCGTGACCGCTTCAGCGAGTTGCTCGGTGAAGCCAAGGTCGAGCAACTGGTCGTCCTGATCGATGATCTGGACCGTTGCCTCCCCGAGACGGCCATCGAGACCCTCGAAGCGATCCGATTGTTCTTGTTCGTGCCGCGCGCTGCGTTCGTGATAGGTGCCGACGAAGGCATGATCGAATACGCCGTGCGACGCCACTTCCCCGACTTGCCCGTCTCGCCGACCTCGGTTCCCTATGCGCGCAACTATCTGGAGAAGCTGATCCAGGTTCCGTTTCGGATCCCCGCCCTCGGCCTACAGGAGACGCGCATCTATGTGATGCTGTTGCTCGTGGGCGCCATCGTTGGCGACGACGATCATGCCGGTTTCAAAAAACTGCTCGCCAAGGCGCGGGGCGCGCTCAACTCGCCATGGCTTGCGAATACGATAGACCAATCCGATGTGCGGGCCGTCGATCCGGCGAGACGAGCCGCGCTCGACGACGCATTCGTCCTCGCGAATCGTATCGGCCCCATCCTCGCGGAAGGAACTCAGGGCAACCCGCGGCAGATCAAGCGGTTCCTGAATGCCTTGCTCGTGCGGCAAGCCATCGCGAGGGCCCGTGGGTTTGAAGACCAGATCAATCAGTCAGCCATGGCGAGGCTGATGCTCGCCGAACGGTTCCAGCCGGATTTTTACGAACACTTAGCCAAAAGTGCCATGGCGAGCGGAAACGGCAAGGTCGAGGAACTCGCTGAGCTCGAGGCGGCGACGAAGCGCACGCCGGAGACAAAAGCCAAAAAAACAAAGGGCGGCAAGGACGACGCCGATGCGGAGTCGCCGTGGCTCAGCCGCGACGGAGTGCGGGGCTGGCTCCAAATCGAACCAGCACTCGGAGGCGAAGATCTTCGGCCGTACGTCTTCGTCGCACGGGAACGGCGGCTCGCGGCGTCTGGCGTCGCAGGCACCGCGATCGAGGCGCTGATCGAACAGCTGGCGACGGGAGGCCAGATGGCCGTACGAGGGGCCGAGCAAGATGTGAGAGCTCTCGCGAGCGGCGATGCGGGCGCCGCATTCGCGGCTTTGCGCGAGAAGGTCCTCCAGTCGAACAATTACTCAACCATGCCCGAGGCGATGCATGGATTGCGCGTCCTCGTGAAGCATCATCCGCAGCTCCAGGGGGAACTCATGTCGCTGCTCGGTACGCTGGATACGAAGTCGCTCGGCATCTGGGCGACGACCGGCTGGACCGAGTTCATGACGGAACCGGCCGCGCGACAGCAATTGACGGCTCTGTTGGGGACGTGGGCCAATCAGACGGAGAACGCACCGTTGAAGCAGGCGGCGGCGACAGCGTTGGGAACGGGGAGGCGTAGTTAATGGGCACGTCTGGAAGCTCTCGGGGAACAGGCAACGGGACATCCCTTCTGCCCACGTTCTTGAACGAGCCTGGTGGTAGCCCTCTCCCGGGTGGCGACGGTCCGGCCGGCGGCGACGGCGGGAACGGCAACGGCCCACCCGACACAGAAAGTCCCCGTCCGGCGATTCCGACCGCAGCGCCCGATAACCGGTTCTCGTCCGCGCGCCGCAATTTCTCGACCTTCGCCTCCTCGGGCGGCAACGACAGGCGCGCGTTGCATCGCGCCGTTCGGGATTATGTGCGCTCCGGCTACGGCAACAGCCGCAATGCCACCACCGGCATGGGCGCGTCTCGCCGCTCCGCTGCCAACGTCCTCGGTGTATTGCGCGGCCTCTCTCGGGACGGCGTCGCGCAGACGCTCAGTCGGTTCAATCTCGCGGGACTGGCCGGCAGACCGGCTAGCGAGGTTCTCACCGGCCTCACCGATGTCATCTGCCGAGACGGCGGCACGATCGACGAGGCGATCGCGCGGGAGGCGTGGCTAGAAACCGTGGCATCGGTGGAGGCAGCAGGCATCGCGGATGTCGGCGCGATGACACCTGAGCAGTTTGGCGAGGTATTCCTGTCGTTCATCTCGCAATCAATCCAAGCCAAGCTCTTCCAAGAAATCGGGGTCAACGGATTCAAGGTTGCCGATCTCGATGAGATACGCGCATTCGAGAGCCAGTTCCGCAACTATGTCGACGGGCGCGTCCGCGATTCCTTCAACGCCGATCTATCAAACTTGGCACAGATGTCAGACGACCGGATCAACGCCGTCGTCCAGCAAACTTACCGAGACGCTTGGGATTTGTTCGTGACCTGGGGAGATCGTGAATGAGACGCCACAGCATCGTTGCGCGATTGGGGACAGCGGACAACCAGAAGATCTCCGTCAAAGACATCACGTCTCAAGTCACCGATCTTCCGCTCATCGAGCAGGACGGATCGCTCTTAGGCGGAATGGGTCAGTTCCTCCGCGAACTTACCAAACATCACGTCGTGCCAACCGAACTCGGCATCGATCTGCTCATCCTGGCGGCGGCCGTGACCGCCGCGGATACCCGGATATCGCGTGCATCGGAAGCGCAGGATAGTTGGACGCGCGAGATCGATCTCTACCTACCCGTTTCGGACGTGTCTGTCTGGGAAGAACAAGAATCTCTGGTTGAACGCATCCTGCGCTTTCTCAGCGGCGATGTGTGGCGCGTCTACTTCCGCGAACGCCACCCTAAGGCAAAGACATTGGTTTCGGCACCGCCCGAACTGGCCCTGGCGGAGTTCGACTGCGTATCGCTGTTCTCGGGCGGATTGGACAGCTTTATCGGCGCCATCGATCTCCTGGCGGGGAAGCGGAGGCCGCTATTCGTAAGCCACTACTGGGACATCAGCACGAGTTCGCAAAATCTCTGTGCAGCGCGCATAGGAGAGGTCTACGGCGATTTCGGCAAGTGCCACATCCGTGCCCGTATCGGATTCGAAAATGGGCTGGTGGAGAATGTGGATGCAGAGACGACGACACGGGCGCGATCCTTCTTGTTCATCGCTCTCGCCGCATTGGCGGCGAGTGGTCTCAGGGACGCAGGACTGATCGTGCCGGAGAACGGCCTGATCGCCCTCAACGTGCCCTTGGATCCGTTGCGTCTCGGCGCTTGGAGCACCCGCACCACCCACCCGTTCTACTTGGCTCGCTGGCAGGAACTGCTGGAGGGTCTCGGCATTTCCGCAGTCATCACGAATCCGTATCGATTCAAGACGAAAGGTCATATGCTCAAGGACTGTGCCAACCAAGAGCTGGTAAAGAAATTCGCGCACGAGACGATCTCTTGTTCGTCGATCGCCAAGGCGCGATGGAAGGGGCTGGCGCCAGGCCATTGCGGACACTGCACGCCTTGCCTCATCCGCCGGGCCGCGATGCTGGAAGCGTTCGGATCGGACAAGACGGCTTACACGCTCGATAATCTGAGTGCCCAACCCCTGAACAGCCGCGCCCGCCAAAACGAGCACATCCGATCCTTCCAGATGATGGCCCGGCGGCTCGAAAGCCACGCGGGCGTCGAGGAAATTCTCGTCCACAAGCCAGGACCGCTGACCGACTATTCGGCTGATGAAGTTCAGTCATACGCTAGAGTATTTTGCGAGGGCATCCAGGAGGTCGGATGCTTGCTTGAGGGCGTCGTCGTGAAGCCCATATGACGAATTCCCGAACCATTGCAGGCTACGACTTCCATTGCCATGTCGATCTTCACAAAGATCCGATCTCGCTCATCGCAGATTGCGAAAGGCGTCGGATTTTCACCCTAGCTGTGACGACGACTCCCAAAGCCTGGCCTCAGAACAGGAAGTGGACCGCCTCATGTCGCTATGTCCGCGCAGCGGTCGGCCTTCATCCCGAACTCGCCGGCGGCCGGCACCGCGAGACCGATCTTCTAAAGCTTTGCATGCGAGAAACCGCCTACGTCGGAGAGATCGGGCTCGATGGGAGTCCGCCCCATCGGGAATCGCTCCCGATCCAGAGACGTGTCTTCGGCGCGATCCTCGATGAGGCAGCCCGTTTGGGTGGGAAGATTCTGACGATCCACAGCAGACGCGCGGCGGCCGAGGTTATCGATCAGATCGGCCAGAGGGCGGCGCCCGGACACGTCATCAGCATCCTCCATTGGTTTTCCGGAACCGAGAACGAGCTGCTCGCCGGTGTCGCCGCAGGGTGCATGTTTTCGATCAATCCGGCGATGGCTGCCAGCAAGGGCGGCCGCGCGATCATCGAAACCTTGCCGTTGGATCGGCTTCTGACGGAGACGGATGCGCCATTCGCCGAAATTGCCGGTCGGAGGACACACTCGGCCGACGTTATGGATTTGGTGGGACAGATCGCCCGGATTCGCCGCCAAGAGGAAGACGAGGTTCGCGCTGCAATCGCTCAGAACGCAGCCCGGCTATTTGCTTTCGCGGCTCTGGGAGCTGATGCCCGGAAGGACATGAGTTAACGGGATTTCGGCAATCGGCACAGGCATGTCGGGAGTTTTCCGAGATCGGCCGAGGGGGATGCAAAGGGAGGCGCGCAGCGGATCACCGAGACCACATCAGTCGAAGAATTGGAGACCTATTGCCGGCATGTTCGCGATCTGACGCGCGCAGCCCATGAACGCCTTCAGATGCAAACCGGGCCAGTGTTTTGTCGGTCCGATTCTACAATTAGCGGTTCCAACAATGCGATCGGTGCGGAGACGGCGAGCATGTCCGCTTTCGGTGGAAGGTTCTGACGCTGTGAATGACCGAGATGGGGGCGCATTACCGTCCGGCAGGATCGGGGCCGGAAGACGATCGGCAGCAATAGGACGGCGAGCCCCGAGCCGTGACATTCCGAGCGCTTCTGTTCACGGCCGCCATTTTGTCGGAGTTCATCCACCTTGGCCAATTGTGCGCGGCTTCAGTAGACGTCCGCCTGATATCGTCCTTCCTGCTTCAGGGCCTGGAGATAGGTTGCGGCCTGATCAGGCGAGCAATCGCCATGCGCTGAGACAATGCCCGTCAATGCGGCTTCGACATCCTTGGCCATGCGCTTGGCATCGCCACAGACATAGAAATGCGCGCCTTGCTGTAGCCAGCTGAAAAGCTCGGCGCCGTGCTCGGTCATTTTCTGCTGCACGTAGACCTTGTCCGCGCTGTCGCGTGACCAGGCCAGCGAGAGATTGGTGAGCGTCCCGGCGTTCTTCAGAGCGGCCAACTCGTCAGCGTAGAAGAAATCACACGCTGAGCGTTGGTGGCCGTAAAACAGCCACGCCTTGCCTGTGGCCCCCGTCGCCTGCCGTTCTTGCAGGAAGGCACGGAAAGGCGCCACGCCGGTTCCAGGTCCGACCATGATGATGGGAATTTTACCGTCTGCCGGCAGGCAAAAGCCATGGGCCTTCTGCACATAGACCTTGATCGGGCGGTCGGGGCCGGCTCGCTCGGCGAGGAATGTCGAGGCGACGCCCTCTCGTGCGCGTTCCGCACTCTCGTAGCGCACTATATCCACGGTCAGCGTGACGCGGCCCGGATTGGCTTTCGGCGAGGAAGAAATCGAATAAAGCCGTGGCTGCATCGGCTCCAGCACTTCAATGAAGGCTTCCGGATCGGGACGGATACCGGGAAACTTTTCCAGTGCCGCCAGTACATCCAACGTTGCGGCGTCGCCATCGGGGTCTTCGCCGCGCGAAAGGGCCTGCGCCTTTTTCCGACGCTCGCCGGCGGTAAGATAGGAGATGAACTGGAATAGCGCATCGGGCGCCGTTCCAAGCGACATGTCCTCGATCAGCGCATCGCGCAGCGGCTTTCCGGCAATAGGAAAACCCGGAGGCGCGTCGATCACCGCTATCACCGCATCGGCAAGCTCCGGCGCGTTGGTCGGGAACAGGCCGAGGCTGTCGCCGACCTCGTAGTCCAGTCCACAACCCGACAGGTCAATCTCGACATGCATCGTCGTCTTCTCGGAGCCCTCGCCGTTCAGCCTGCGGCGGTCGACCAGGCGGGCTTCGACCGGGTTCGCACGGGAGCGGCCGGGGCGCGCATCGTTGTCCGTCTTCGGCGTCGCGGCGGCCTTGGCCTTGACCTCGTCCGGATCGATGACGCCGCCGCCCATTTCCTCGACAAGCGTCTTCAGTATGCGTGCCGTCGCCTTACCGCCGGGCACACAAAGATTGAGGCGTGGCTCGGCCTGCTCGGCAATAGCGAGCGCGTAGTCTGTGCAATTGTAGCCGCACTGGCCGCAATCCTGCTGAGCCATGGCCGCCATCATCTTCTGCTTCAGCGGCCGGCTGCTCGCCAACGCCATACGATCCTCAATCGCTATCGATGGGTCTTTCCATGGCGAACTGTCATCCTCGACCGGAGTGGCGGCTGTGGGACCGGCGGGCGCGATGACAGGCTGCGTCTTCAGCAAGGCGTCGAGAAAGAAGGCACTCAGCCATTTGCGCTGCGCTTCCGAAAACGGGGCGTCTTGTGGGACGATCTCGACTGGAGAGGGAGTGTGCATGCTCACTAGACAACATCCTCGACGAGTGATCGAAGCATGTCGGGCTCGTGGCGGCTGGCGAACGACTGGAAGCTCTCTTCCTCCGCGGAACGATTCAGCAGATAGGCCGAGAGCAGCCGTTCCACCTTTTGCGGGCATTCCTGAGCGGGAACGTCGCGGAAGATCTCGCGGCCGATACGGGCATTGGCGCCCGTGCCGCCACCGACCACGATGTGGAACCCTTCAATCGGTTCGGCTTCCTCGCCGCGATCGATCTTGCAGCCGATTAGGCCGATATCGCCGATATAGTGCTGGGCGCAGGAATGGTGGCAGCCGGTCAGGTGAATGTTGACGGGCTGGTCCATGGTCAGGCGGGTCTCGACATGGGAGGCGATCAGTTCTGCCGTGCCCTTGGTGTCGGCGGCTGCGAATTTGCAGCCCGTGTTGCCGGTGCATGCGACGAGACCGGCGCGCAGCGGTGTTGCTCTCGTTGCCAGGCCAAGTGCCGATACTGAGAATTCGACGTCGGCGACCTTTTCATCCGGCACACCGGAAATCAAAAGATTCTGCCAGACCGTCAGGCGGATATCACCGTCGCCGAATGTGGCGGCGATCTCGGAAAGCCCCCGCATCTGCGCGGCCGTCAGTTTTCCGGTAGGCAACACGACGCCGATCCAGTTCAGCCCCGGCTGCTTCTGGGGATGGATACCGATATGGGCGAGCCGGTCTGGTTGCGACCGCTCCTTGACGCAATCATCTGGAATATAGGCGAGCTTTTCACCGAGCTTGTCCTCGACCGCGGCGAGGAATTTCTCGAATCCCCAGGCGTCGAGCACGTATTTGAGCCGCGCTTTGGCGCGGTCGGTCCGGTCGCCATGATCGATGAAGACACGCACGATGGCGTCGGCGACGCGGGTAGCATTCTCCGGCCTCAGATAGACGCCGGTGTTGCGGGCAAAATCCTGATGCCCGGTGATGCCGCCCAGGGCCAGGCGAAACCACATGCCCGGCTCGACGCCGGCGCCGTCCACAGCCTCGACTGCCTGGAAGCCAATGTCGTTAGTCTCTTCGAGCGCGGCGATCTTGCCGCCGCCGTCGAAGGCGACGTTGAATTTGCGCGGCAGGCCACTCAGAGTGCGGTTATTGAGAACATGGAAATGCCACTCCCGTGCATAAGGCCGGGTGTCGAGCAGTTCCTGCGGATCGATGCCAGCGGTCGGCGTGCCGGTGACATTGCGGATGTTGTCGGCGCCGGAACCGCGTGTATGCAGACCGAGCATCTGGATTGCTTCGATCAGACCGACGGCCTTCTTCGCCTCGATTTCCCGGATCTGCAAATTGGCGCGTGTGGTCACATGAGTGTAACCACCGCCATGGGTGATGGCGAGCATGGCCAGCCCCGCCATCTGCCAATGGTTAAGGATGCCGTTCGGCAGGCGCAGGCGGCACATATAGGAGTTCTGATTGGGCGCGACATAGAACAGGCCATGGAAACGCCAGCGGTAATTATCCGGCGGATTAGGGTATTCACCACTTTCGGCTTGCGCCTTCATGCGGGCATAGGCATCGAGCGGATGTTCTTCGCGCTTGAAGCGCTCCTGGTCGGCCAGTTTCCTCCCCGCCGCTTCCGCACGCGCCATCGCGAGAAGATGCGGCGCGTCAGGCCCGGAAAGCTCGGCGGGAAGCGTCGGTATGCCTCCCGTCATGCGGGCCGCCGTCATGCCGGCGACCAGCCCTTCGAGATAGCGCTGCTGTTCCGGCGTGAAGTTGTCCTCCATCGCTGTCACTCCGCCGGCTCGGCCACCGCGCCGGATGCCAGGCTGACCTGCCTTCCATTCGCCTGCCAATAGCCGGCGGCGACGAACACTGCCCCGCCAATGATGTTGCCCAACGTCACCCAGAACAGATTGTAGGCCGCGCCCGCGAGCGTGATGCTTTCGGGATGATGGCCAAGTTGCGCCAGCGCAAAGACCGTCATGTTGGCCACCGAATGCTCGTAGCCACTGGCGATGAACGCAAAAAGACACCAGGAGATCAGGATGCATTTGGCAGCGTCGTCTTTGGCGCGGGAACTGGTCCACAGCGCCAGACACACTAGCCAGTTACACAAGATGCCGCGCGCCAACAGCGCCATGGGTGCCGCCGCCATCTTGGCGCCCGCCGTGGCATAGAGGAAATCCGCCCCCTCCTTCAGGATCTGGCCGCCGCCACCCATGACGAAGAGCGCGGCGACCAGCACCGAGCCGACCAGATTGCCGACCCAGGTCATGGCCCAGGAGCGGCACAGATCGGCGGGGCTGACCGTTCCCCTGAACAGGCCGAGCGCCATGATCATCGTGTGCCCGGTAAACAGTTCCGCACCGGCGAAAACGACGAGCAGGAGCGCAAGGCCGAAGCTGACGCCCATGACCAGCGGCCGCATGGAAGGATCGGCCATCTGACCCAGACTGAAGACGAGAATGATGGCTACACCGATATAGGCCCCAGCCATGATCGAAGCGATGAGGAAACCCAGCGGATTGTCGCGCATGGCGTGAGCCTTGGCCGCGGCAGTCTCGGCGAACTGGTTGAAGGTGGTCTGGTACATCATTTCTCCTGTCATGCCGGAAAACAAAAAGCTGACGGCCTGCCGCGTCCGTTCATCGGGAACGCGGAAACCTGGTCGGCAACTTCAGTCAAGCAGGATATATGCCAGCTCAGCCAAAGAGCAGGATAATCAATAAAAACAAAGGAATAGGGAGGCAGAAGGCAGATACGTGAGACTCAGGTCTGATTAAGCCTTATTCGCCTCGCGCTACAATTCGCCTAATCGTTGTGCAATGCACAAATGCGCCCAGGATCTGGGCAGGGCTCAGTTTGAACGTCTGCACGGGGGCCGAGTCCAGACTGTCCGGTTCTGATGAGAAAGCGGAGAAAGCCGACGTTCGTTCTCCGCCCCATTCAGGACTCGACTCTACGGGGGCGATTGCACACTATGCATGCTGTGGGTGGGGATTTTGATGATAGACGACCTTTCCGTCGCAACCTCTGCCAATTTCTATTCAATACGAAAGAAACTGTCAGACAAGGCCATCGATGATTTATTTGTAAAGCTGCGCGCCAGTCACGGCGTGACAGCGCATAACGAGTTCAAACACACGCGCGAGCAGCTCGATGGCGTTCGCTGGTCTGCGGTGTGCTTCAGATATGAGAACCCGCCCTCGTTTCTTGAGGACGCGACGGCAATCCGGGAGAGTCTTTGCGGATTTCTGCTGCTGATCGAGTATCAGGGTTATGCAGCGGTCCTCTCATCCCGATTGAGCCTTCCGTCCTCCTTCAAAACAGCGCATCTCTCGGCGGTTGCGACGGCGCGTGTCGAAGGCGCGATCGCCAAAGCGGATGCGATTTTCCAGCGCATGACTATGCGCAACATGTCCATCTCGCCTTACGCAATGCGCGCCAAGACCCTCGAAGCGCCAAATCTTGCCAATGTCGTTGGACCGGCAGGAAGCAGGCGATATGCGCCCCGCACCTACAGCGTCGTTGCGAACGGCACGTAGAGCACCGCGACGCCGAGCACCGGACGCATTGGTATTCGCTCGGCGCGCGCCGACCTTCCTGGCGTCGTGACCTTCGCCAAGAGTGTTATCGATGCGCTCCGTGTGGATAATGCTGACGTCTCGCCGTTCATCAGGTCCTTTGCCCGACCGGTGTCATTGACCGAAGCCCTGGAAGCGTCAGCGCCCATGGCCATGGCGATTGATACGAACAAGCTGTCCGACGCCATGGGCAGTGATGAGGCGGGCATCAGGCTCATCCGCCTGGATGACGATACGGCAGTCGAACTCTCTGCAGGCGAACTGACGGCCTTGATGGAAAATCTTGATCGCCCTCTGAACATCGAAGGGGATGATCGCATCAGAATGGCACGCGACCCCACAACAGGCGATCAGTTGGGATCCATCAGCTTGAACAAGAACCGCATCGCTCTCCGGTCTCTGTCCTTACCTCAGGTATCCGACGTCTACGTGGAAAGAGCCAGCGAGGCGCTTGGTGAAGACGGCGACCGTCAGACACTACGTGCGTATCTCGACGATATTAATGCGCTCATCGTTCTGTTCGACGATGTGCGATTGGCTTACATTGATGGCCAGGTATTCCGGGACGAGACCCTTCTGGACGGGGGTGAGTCATTTCTGCGCTACTTCACCTCCAGCGCGTCTCTGGCGGCCGTCACAAGCGAGAAAGGGGCATTCACCGCCGCACAGACCGCGTTCGATGGCACTTCGAGTTTCGGGGCGATTGTCGATCACATTGCCGCTGCCGATCCGATTCTGCTGTGCGACGATCTCGGCGACGAATGGGCTGATTTCATAGGCGTCTCCGACGACGCAGGGCTCACGCAAATCTCGTTCTACCATGCAAAGCACGGCGCGCCGTCTCTCGGTGCCAGCCCCTTCCATGTCTCGGTCAGCCAGGCGATCAAGAACCTCGGCAACATGATATTTCCTGAAGAGCGGCTCGCAGCGAAGCTGGGCTTGTGGGGCTCGACCTACAACGCGCCCGATCAGGAAACCCAGATTCAGCGGACGATACGCTCGAACGTTGCTGATCTCGCGGTCGCGCTGCGTCGCGCAAGAATGGCACCCGATGCGCGCCGACGCGCTGTCATTGTGACCTCGTCGCTCAGTCGGCAGGCGGTCGCGGACGCATTTGCCGCGATACAGAGCGGCCAAAGGCCAGCGCCGTCCTTCGTCCAACTCTATTGGCTGCTGCAATCCTTCTTCTCGGCCTGCGCGGAAGTCGGCGCGAGCGGCGCTGTCGTCTGCCAGCCATGAGGCCGCCGCGACTGGCGCGGGATGCCGTCAGCTCCGAGAGTGATGAGCTATAGAAGCGCGTTCTATAGCTCATCGCCTGGTATCGGCGGCAGCGACTTTCGGACATTTAGGAAAAGCGCGCCAGCCCGATGTCAAATTATATGACATTGACGCAGATATTAGACGCTTACCTAGTTACTCTTTCAAATAATCTTCTGGAATGTTTGACGGTAGCTTCCCGCCCTTGGCCAGGTCAATCACAGATTGATGAATACGTGCACCGGGCGGTATCAAGCGGCGGGCGAAGAAGGGAATGATCAGTTTTCGCCTCCGCAATTCGCCTTCGTCCTCTCGTCGCCACTGAGGAATGAACTCCAGCAAACTCCATCCCCAAGTCATCGAATTGTGCTGGCTGATATGCGGATCAGGCGCAACATAGGGTTTGTCAGGGTTGCGGCCCAAGACGAGTTCGTTGACGGTCTGCGTCCGGTAGAACAATCCTGTGGGTCGCGTCTGCTCGATCATCCACTGCAGCGCAATCTTAGCCAGACCGCTTTCGGTCTCAGGATAACCGCCTCCGACATCACCGTGCACGCCGGCGAACCACACTTCCCGGACGTCCTGAGGTTTGGCGGCAGCCTTGTTAAACGGGTTGCCCCAGTACTCCTCTCCTTGCGACCATAACTGTGGCCGAAACATCGTGCGTCGCTCGTCGATCGCGACAGCATGGCGCACACTTTCAACACTCCGGTTGCGCTTGGTATGGGCGTGAGAACGCAGCCGGGGTCCATAGCGACCGTGCTCAATTACAGATGCGACCGTATCGAAAAGGCCAAGCAGACGGATTGGCGGACGATCCGGCGCAAGAATGCGTTCGTAGAGCCGGACTTCACCGAACTTGTCTTCGCCGTTCTCTCCGATGCCCTTGTAGGCGCGATAGGCATAGTCGAGCAGATTCAGATTTCGCTTCTCGATCAGACCGACAGCATGGATAAATCCCGCAAGCACCCGTGCCGAATAGGCGCCCCTGCTGAAGCCAAAGATATAAATAGTATCTCGGCCTCTCGGCTCTCCTCCTCCACCTCGCCCGTCATCATAGTTTTCTACCAGAAATCGATAGGCTTCCTTGACGTTATAATCCAAGCCCCAGCCTGTGATCAGACCCCAAACTTCAACGGTCTTTCTCCAAAACCGCAGCCATGCATTCTCAGCGCCAAACGTTCCCACCCCAGGATCGTAGTAGACAAGTTGCCGGTCACTTTTCTCAAATGTCCCGTAAAGTCGCAGGATATTAGTGCGATTAGAAGAGATTTCGTTGGATGTTCCATCAAGCAAGATAACAATGTTTTTTGGCATAGCTAACCAATGATCAAAATATTACATAGAAAATTGACTTACATACGGACTTTCGATCAGCCGATTCTTTAAGAAGATTGATCACTACACTTGACTAAGGGCTGCTCCAGAAGCTGAGGCTGATGTTGTACGTTTGATGGAGATAGGCCTGCACCGAGCCCAGGATGGGGAGATGCTCCGAGGCCGCCTTTGCTTTTGAGTAGCCTGGCTGGACAAGCGTCATGCTGAACCGGGCCACGAGGTCCCGCCTGTTGGACAACCAGTCGTCGAGCATCGGACGGTCCCCCACGATAAATCGTGTTTGTTGGCCAGCCTTCTGCCTGTTCTCCTCCTGCCGACGCAGCCTCTGTAGGAACTTGCTCCGCGGATCGGCCCATCGAACTGCCTTCATCGCTTGTCCGCAGATCTCGTAAAGATCACCAACACGGGCGCCAGGTTTATCCTTCGACGAGAACTTACAATGGTAAAGCTCGACATCGAGGAAACGCCCTTGTCTGCGAATGGCAATAACATCCGCCACCTCGCCCGAAGCGTCGCCATCGAAAATGACATCATACGGAGGCTCCGCCGCGAGCAATCTGGCTATGGTCGCGTACTGAACCGTTCCCGAATGCCTCAACGGGCCTTGCGACTCTTGCGTGATATCGACCTCATCCCATGAGAGGGCTTCTATCTTCGTAGCATCGAAAAGGGGCTTGTCGTCTCCGGGCGCGGATGCCAAGTCGGCGCCGATTAGCATGTCACCATCGGTGAATCGTATTGCCGGAGGATCTTCGCGAAACAGATCGAGGATGTCCCGCGTGCGCTTTCCCCTAGTAATGGTTACCAAGGCATCGGTGCGACGGCGGAAGGTCGCGACGCCATCGCGGATGTCCGCCTCGAACTCCGCCAGCAATCCGGTACTGCGGAGCCGGAACCGCACAGGGGCGCCCGTCTCGAAAGCTGAGATTTCGAGCTCGCATTCCGACAACGGCACGGGTTGCTCGCCGAAAGAAATATCCGTGCGATCCTCATCCGATACGGAGAGGCCTTCTGGCCAATCGATCGAAATGGGTATCTTCCCGGGTGGGAAATCTTGCTGACGCTTGGGACGAAGCACGTTGCGCAGCACCATTTCGGTATTAATCGACTCGTCGGCGATCTTGGGACCGATCGACTGGCACCACCTGATCCAGTCGTCCGGAGAGACAGTGCCCTCCTGGGACCAGATCTTGCCCTTCGTAGAACATCCGATGCTTCTCTTCCCCGCTTGGAGTTCGTCGATGTCGTCACCAGCACAGACCGGCTCATCGACATACCCGCTACCGAAGAGGTTGGTCTTGATCCTTGATCTGTTTTCGACGGTAAGCTCGAGTTGTTCGGTGATGTCGATGCCTGTAGACAGCTGAAAGCGGATTGGCTTCACCTGCGTTTCCTTAACCCCCAAGTTGGTCAGCATCACGCGCCTGAACCCGTGGAGTACACGGAAGACGGCCTCGCCTTGTAGTAGTTCGACATTGGTCCCGCACAGAAGCTTGGCGACTGCGATTACGAGACCGTCTTCGGGATAGCTGTGCACATAGAGCAGTTCCTTTTCCTGATCCCAGTGCGCCATCACCAGATTATAGACGACGTTGGTCGGCTCCTTGACGCGTGTCCAGCGGAGGCCATCCTCGTGGCGGGTAACCGCCATTACGAGCCGCAATTCGTCATTGATGATAGGGCCTTCGACCAGTCCGACTGACGGCGTCTCGATCCGTTCCAATGCTCGCGGATCCCAGAGGTCGCAATGGGTTCTGAAGACGTGCGTGTTCAGCTTTGGCGTGACGGTTTCGACAGGTATGGCTTCGAAATCCGCATCGAGACCAGTGTAGAGTTCTTCACGTCGTCGCTGATGCTCGACGCGGCTTTCGCTTCCGGTCTCAAGAAGCGTGTTCCAGTCGGCGTCCTCCTTGTAGAGCGCGTTCAGCCATTCCTTCGGATCTTCCAGTGACACCCCCGCGATCACAGTGGCGTCACCGAGCCCGGCTTCGGCGCGAGTGAACCGCCCGATAAACTGCAAGGTCACCGCCTCGCTGCGATGGCGATCATGAAGGCCCGCGATCTTGAGACGTGGAAGGTCGAAGCCTTCTCCGAGCATATCGACGCAAACTATGATGCGGATTGCCCCGCTACGCAGCCTTCGCAATGCGTCCTCGCGTTGGCTTGCTGGCATCTTGCTGTGGACCAGCTCTGCGACATGCCGTGGCAGGTGCTTTCGATAATCGGCTAGAAGAGCCTGCGCCCTGTCAATGGTGCTGGTACGGGCCATCGCCAGATGGTCCAGCCCTTTGAATAGGTCCCGATCTAGCGCCTCGCCAACCTCCCGGATGATGGACAGGTCGGCCTGAGCGGAGTCGGATTCCATGACAGGGATATAGCGGACGGGACGGAACAGGTGCTGCTCGCGGGCCCGCCGCAGCGGATAGACGAAGATGAATTTCCCATCCACGCGCTTGTTGTCGTTGCGGTAGGGCGTCGCAGTGAACTGCAGGATCAAGCGCTTCTGCCGCACGAAATGGGTTTTGAAGGCTTTCCACGTCGCCGCCCCTATATGGTGCGCTTCGTCCACGAAAAGATGCGTAACATGTGACGCGATGCGGTCCTTCAACTCGACCGACAATCGTGAGACGGACTGCATGGTGGCAACTACGACCTGCGCACGGCCGAAGATCGCGTCCAACTCCTCCAGAGAAGTGGGGGCCCTCTTGAGGGTGGCGACAATGGGATAGAGTGTGGCCTCCTTTAGCAGGCCAAACTTCTTCAGCACTCCCAGTGTGACGAACTTCTCGCTGATCTGAGTGCGTAGCTGGTCGGATGGGACGATGACAAGAAGCTTGTCGACATCCGCCGACACGAAGACGCCGAGCATGGTTTCCGTCTTGCCCGTCCCTGTGGGCATCACGAGCGTAGAAGGGGCATCCGACACGACCCAATGCGCCTTAATTGCGTGGATGGCACCGATCTGTGGTGGTCGGAAACCCTTTATGACACACAGATCACCTTCGTATTCCTCTTCCCGTAGGGAAAGGGCTTCGTGCCAAGTCGCTCGGATGGCTTTGTGCCGCTCCGTGAATTCTCCGAAGGATATCTGCTCTGGCACCAGAGGAGCGGGCTTTTGCCAGCGCACTGACGAACGCGACAAAACTTCTTGGATAGATGGGATCGGCACCACTTCGTCGATGCGAACGATCTGGTCGTAGTTCGGAGGTGGCTTCAGGCCCCGCCGCAACAACGCGATGCTCGGTCGCTCGGCCACATCGCCGAAATAGCCCTTCGTATTGACATCAAGGGCAACGTCGTATTCGGCCCGAGGTGCACTAAGTTGCTGGACAAGATTCCCCGCGACGCGGCCACGCAGCAAATACCTCTCTGGCAGCGTTATAGAAACACGCTCAGTGAATAGATCAGCCAAATAACACCCCATCCGCGCTAGATTACTAGTATCACGATTCTCCAGCCAATCTGATGGGAATTTAACGCTCCACTGCGAAATGGACGTGGTTAATTGCCTTAACTAATAACGCCGGAATGAGGGAGTGAAGCGCCATCTGCTTCACTCCACGGGAACGTCCGCTTTTCCGCGAAGGCACCCCTTGCCTGGACGTCCGGCAGGAGGGCGCATAGCCGACGTCCAAGGATTTAATCGATGCCCCGAGTTCTTCCGGATGGGAAGGGGGCTGCCATAAGATCTTCCCAGAACAATGATTTTTTGTCCAAAGGAGAAATGTCCGGCGCCATCTTCTGAACTGCGACAACCCGCTCCTAGGACTGGTGGCATTTGTTGCATTTTTGTCGCGTGGAGCACGCGGAGCCCGCTGGACATGCGCAGAAAAAGTCGGAAATAACTGGGATTGACCGAAACTTGCAGATCGCTCCATATTTTGGTCGGTATCTAATCCATGACCCTGAAATTCCAGGGTAAATTCTGCTCCGACGCTCTTTTGCCATACGGACTCTGACTCCGTTAGTCCTGGTTCGAATCCGGATTCCCCAGCCAGTTTGCTACAAGGCGACAGCTTCATCTGGATATGACGCCTGTAGCCGATTTTATCCCCGTTTTACCCGCGTCCCGCAATCTGTGCCATGAATAACCGGCATCTGGTGGCGGTCGTCGCTATCATCGGCGACGAAAGACGCCCTTCAGCCGGGCGAAAATATCCACAAGCGTTTCGAGGTTGCAAATCGGGTGGCTCAACCTTCCGCTCTGTCTCTATGCACCGCCATGACGCAGTTCAAAGGAGCATTGTGATGGAATTGGAAAGCAAGACGATCATCATAACTGGAGCCAGCAGCGGTATCGGCGCAGCCGCAGCGCTGCTGTTTGCTGCCGAAGGCGCAAATGTGGTTCTCGGCGCTCGCCGCTCGGCGCAACTCGAAATCCTTGTGGAAAAGATCAATCGCGGGAACGGCCGGGCTGTATTCCTCGCCGGCGATGTCAAGGACGAGGGTTATGCGGATGCCCTTGTTAAGCTTGCCACGAAGGAGTTCGGCACGCTGGATTGCGCGTTCAACAATGCTGGCATCGTCGGTTCGATGCAGCCGATCCCCGACATGAGCGTCGGCAACTGGAACGACGTCGTCTCGGTAAACTTGACGGCCGCATTTCTCGCGGCGAAAGCCCAGATACCCGTCATGAGGAGGCAAGGAGGAGGCTCGATCGTCTTCACTTCCTCCTTCGTTGGCTTCAGCAACGGTGGCATGCCGGGGATGGGAGCTTATGCAGCTTCCAAGGCCGGATTGATCGGATTGGTACAGTCACTGGCTTCCGATCATGCTCCCGAGGGTATTCGCGTCAACGCGCTGTTGCCTGGCGGCACGATCACACCAGCCGGCGGCGAGGGCAACCCGGATGTGATGGAGTTCATCTCCAACCTTCATCCGATGAAGCGAATGGCTAAAGCCGAAGAGATTGCACAGGCGGCAGTCTTCCTCCTTTCCGAGCGTTCGAGTTTCGTGACCGGCAGCCCGATGATCGCGGACGGCGGGATGTCCGTTCGGCTGACATAGAGACATCAATCCTACCCGCGTGGCTGATCCAACCGCTCGGGACAAAAGCCGCCATCCGCAAGTGCTATTTCAACGGCAGGAACAATTCCACGATCGCTTCATGTGCCGGCACCTCCGAAATGGGTGAGAGCCGGCGTTGACAATAGATCGGAAAGTCGCGCGCCTCCTCGCCGCTGTCCGGAAGCCAGTCGCGATAGACGTAGAGCGCGGCGGGCTCGAGATTGTTGGTATTGCCGGGATAGCGCAGCACCGCGCAGCGTCCGCCGGGGATCACGCCAGCCTTCATCCCCTCGTCATTCGCCTCGATCGGCTGATCGGTCGCGACGCAAAGGTCCATGCTGTAATCGGCCGGGTTTGCGGGACACCTCTCGGATCGAAAGACCATGAAGCTGGAGCGGCCTGTTTCAGGCGACAAGCTCGCGGCCTTGCACCAGGCCTTGAACCGCTCGATGGTCGCGCCGAGCGTTGCCCGGTCACCCCGATGCTCGATGATCGCCACCGGCGTCGGAGGCACATCGCGGATCGTAACGTCCTCGTGGGTAAAGACAATCTGCATGAGCTTGTTCCTTGCGTTGTCCAGAGGCCCGAAGGCCGCAAGCCACGGCGCCCAGTCGGGCGACTTCCGGAACGACGAAGGCGATTGCCCGAACCGTTGCCGAAAGGCGCGGGCGAAGGCATCGGGCGCATCGTAACCGGCATCCATCGCTATGTCCGTGACGCTTTCGGCGTCATTCCAGGCCAGCCGGCGCGAAGCACGCTTCATGCGGGCAAGCTGGACATAGCGATGGACGGACAATCCGAAGGTCGCCGTAAACTGCCGGTGGAAATGAAACTTCGAGAAGGCGGCGACCCGGCTCACCGTTTCCAGGTCCAGATCGCCATCGAGGTGCCGGTCGATATGGTCCAACGCCCGCTGCATCCGGGCGTGATAGGTCTGAAGCGACGCCTTCATCGTTTCTTTCTCCGTGGCGGCCCCATCTAGCGGCTTAAAACCATGACGCGCTCGACCGATCTTGCGGTTCATGCGGATCGCGTATTGCTCTAGCCATGGATCGCCAGCGTCCCTGCCGCCGCTGCGATCAGAACGACGGCGCCCGGCAAATGGCTCCATTCGCGCCAACGGATCAGCGTCATCGCCGCGGCCGCCAGGATCACGATACTGCCTATGGCGCCCGCCCACCGTGTGGCCGGCACCAGCAGCAGCAATCCCGCCACCACCTCGAGCCCGCCTGTCAGCCGATGAAAACCGGCCGGATACCCCCAACGCGCAAAGGACTCGCGCACTGACCGAGGACCGACGAAATTGACCGTCCCAGCCCCGACCATCACGACGCCGAGGGCGATCGGAAGTCCAACGGCGAAAAGTTTGACTACTGGCATAGGATGGCCCTCATGCGGCCGATTGCCGGGGTCCGCCGTGCGCACCCGGCTGGCCGAGCGGTGCCAGGGCGCCTATCTGGGTGAAGATGTCGAGCGTGTTGAGCTCGTCCTAATGCTCGGTGAAGCGTCCATCCGCCACACGCCAGATATCCAACGAGCGCATGGAGAAGGCATTGCCTGTCGCGGCGTATCCGAGGAAGTTGCCCGTGTGCGTCCCCTCGTAGCGGTAGCGGCCCACTAGGCGCGAGCCGTCCGCGGACACGAAAACGTCTTCGGCGTACACCTTCAGGTCGGGCACGCCCGCGATGATCGCGCCGAAGACCTTCTTGACGCCCGCTGGACCGGGTTCGGCGAAGGCGTTGTGGTTCAAATAGCCGGGCGCAACGATCTCATCGAAACGCGAGACGTCGTGACCGGATACGATCTCGGTAAAGAGGTAGCCGAGCTTTACAGGATCGGTTGACATTAAAGTCTCCTTCGTTAAACGAGACTGATAAGTCTCGCTAACTTGCGTATCGAGACTGATCAGTCTCGTCAAGGGTTTCTCTGATGACCACCGCAGCCTCGCCGCGACCCGGACGCGTTCTCGACCCCGCCAAGCGCGCGGCGATTCTCGAAGGCGCGCGCGTCGTGTTCATGCGCGAGGGGTTCGCGCAAGGCTCGATGGATGCGGTCGCCGCCGAAGCAGGCGTGGGCAAGCAGACCATCTATCGCCATTTCCGATCGAAGGAGGCGCTGGTCGAGGCGTTGGTCGAGGCGATGTGCGCGCCAGAGGTCATCCGACCGCCAACAAGGTCGCTGCCGGCCGGGCCACGGCTTCGCGAACTGCTGCTGACGTTCGTGACCGGCGTCGCCAGTCCGGACAGCGTCCGGCTCTACCGCGCCATCGTCGCCGAGGCCGACCGAATGCCGGGCCTAGGGCGCCTGTTCTGGGACGCTGGGCCGCGCCAAGTCCGAACTGCAATCGCACGGGTGTGGGCCGAAGAGCACGATGCCGCGACAGCACCTATCGTCGCCGAGCAACTCGTCCAACTCGCGCTGGGCGAGGCGTACCAGAAGCTGGTCCTGGGAACCGGGTCGCCCAAGTCCGAGGTCTTCGAGCATCAGATCGATGCGGCGCTAGCGCTCCTGGAAGTGGCGTCCCGCCGGCGCCGGCAATGAGAAGGGAACTTTCCTCTCATCAGGAAAAGTCAATGCTTACCCGGTGCAGCACATTCTTCCGGTCTGATTTCGATACCGAAAGCTTCGCTTGACGCGATAGCTTCCATGCACCGGCGCGTATTCGGGCCGCGAACGAGGCGCGGGTCATCTCACCACAGCCAATTTGACCAGAATCATGGGGTGGTACGATCCCCGCTTTCTGCCGATCTTTCGATTGCCGCGATGACCCGATGCAAAGCCACGGCATCCTCGAAGCTGGGCGCCGTGCGCGTGCCCTCGCGCAGATCTTGGGCCATAGCGGCGTAAACACGGGCGACGTTCCCTGGCTCCGTGCCCTTGGGCCAGCCGGAACGGTATGAATCCGGCACTTCGAGCGGCCGGAATTTTTTTTCGTCTCCATGCGCACCTGACAGGGAAAGCTGAACCATCTGCGTATGGCCGGAGGAACCCGAAACCCGAATATCACCCTCCGTGCCATGGATTTCCCAGAACAGGCCCTCTCCGTCTCGCGACGGCCCGCCACGGTAGTGAATGGAGACAGGGACGCCGCTGGAGAACACGCCGCTGACCAGCACCTGGTCCGGGGCCGTCACCGGCAGCACCTCGCCGCTATCGACGGCAAGTACGGTCGGCCGCCGTGTAGCCAATACGGCCGAGACTTCCGCGATATCGCCGAAAACGCTCCTCAGACCCGCCAATGTGTGTCCCACCGGGATCGTCAACATCGTTGCGCCATTGGCGCGATCAAGCAGATATCCATACGTCCTCTTATCTGGAATGGTGCTGCCGCCCAGGGCCGCGCCACCCCGGCCGACCAGGGTGGTCGAGAGCACCTTGCCGACGAACCCGTCCGCTATCAGTTGACGCAGATACGCGATCTCGGGAACGAATGGGGCTTGAGTACCAACCACGGCCACAACACCCTTGGCTCGAGCCAGCGCTGCCATCTCCTCCGCTTCGGCCAGGCTTTTGCCAAGCGGCCACTCGCAATAAACGTGCTTGCCTGCATCGATCGCTGCTTTGACGATATCGAAATGAGGCGGCACCTTGACCGCGACGGTTACGATGTCGATCTCCGGCGCCGCGACCAGTTCGGCGACATCGGCGAAAGCCCGCTCGAGACCCGTTTCGCGTACGGCCGCCTCGGCGCTGGCCTTGTGCGTATTTGCCACCCCGGCGATTTCGAAGGTTTCAGACAACGCGCGTAATGCGGGGATATGAGCCCGCACGGCCCAACTCCTGCCGGGCTGCAACCCGACGATGCCTACCCTGAAGCGTTCTTCTGCCATGATGTCCGTTTCTCCTGGACGAAGTTCGCGTGTTGCGAGACTGGCGTCGTGATTGCCCGCACCGCTCATTCGCCCATGAAGATACCGCCGCTTCTTATCTGCGGAAATTCGGTATATATGCGGATGATCCTTGAGAATCCGCACAGATGACCGATTGGGAAGATATCCGGCATTTTCTGGCGGTGGCACGAAGCAGGACGCTGTCAGGTGCCGCCCGCAGCCTGAAGGTGGATCACGCCACGGTCAGTCGCCGGCTTGCCAAGCTTGAAGCTGACCTGGATGTCCGCCTGGTTGATCGCTTGCCACGATCCTGCCGACTGACCGGCATCGGCAAACAGGTATTCGAGCACGCCGTTGAGATGGACGCTGAAGCTCAAGGTATCGCGCGGGTGGCCAGAGCTGCCCACGCTCCGCTTGTCGGCCGGGTCATGCTGAGCGCACCACCCGTTCTGGTCACGCATCTCCTGGCGGAACGGGTGCCCGACTTCCGCGCGGAGTACCCCGACATCCGACTTTCGCTCTCGGCACAGGGGCAGCTCGTCTCGCTCAGTCGTCGCGAAGCCGATGTTGCCGTACGATTTGGCCGTTCCGAAGAAGCCGGCAGCGTGATGCGGAAACTCGGGACGATGGCGTTCGGGCTCTATGCGCACCGCGCCTATCCCCATCTGGCGAGGCCCGAGAACTGGCAGTTCATCGCGTGGGATCAGAGCTACGGCGACATGTCCCAGCAATCGTGGCTTCTCGGGATCGCCGGCCAGCGCCCGGTGGCGTGCGAACTGACCCATTCCAGCGAACATCTTGTCGCGGTCCGGGCGAAGGTAGGTGTCGCGGGCTTGCCCTGCCTTCTGGGAGACAAGGATCCCGACCTCGTGCGGATTCACGAGAACGTGCCGTATTATGCCCGAGACGTCTGGCTCGTGGTTCATCGCGATTTACGTAAGAACCCCGCCATCCGCGCCGTGATGGATTTCGTTTCTCAGGTTATCGTGAAGGAGCCGCTGCTGCGAATTAGCCGCTGAGTTCCGGAACGCCGAATCGTCACTGTCGGCGGATACGCGTTCTGTGTGCTCATCGGACGGGCTCCTCGGTGGGTGCGGCGGCCGAGATGCCGGAGGCGAACGACCAGTCCTCGAAAGTCGAGTTGGCGATGATCACCATTACGTCCTCGGGTCGGATTCCAGGTTTCGCAGCCAGGCGTTCGACGAGGCGCGCGTAGAAGCGCTGCTTGGTCTCGTGGGAGCGATTTCTCCCGGTGGTGACGTGGAACAGCACGAAATCGTCCGATCGCGGGCCACCCCGGTAGTTGCGGTCGAAGACCAGTTCGCCGGGCTGATGCTGATGAAGGGCGACGAAACGATCGGTTTCCGGCACTTCGAATGTTTCGACCATCGCGCGGTCGAGACTGTCGGCGATCTCGGCCAGATAGTCGGGTGACTTTCCGGCCAGTAGCGAGATGCGTGTGAAGGGCATCGATCTGCCTCCGTGGTTGACATCGGCACCATGCACCCACATGATCGTCCTGAAAATAGAATTATTCAGAACAATATATCCTGATTATTGGGATGATTTCGGTGCGGATCACCAATCTCGACACGGATGCCCTGCGCAGCTTCGTCACCGGTATGGAAGCGGGATCGTTCGCACGAGCCGCTGATCGCCTGGGGCGTTCGACCTCGGCGGTCAGCGCGCAACTCAAGAAGCTGGAGGCGCAGGCCGGCGTCGCGCTCGTGCGCAAGTCGGGCCGCGGTCTTGTCCTCACGGATAGCGGCGAGGCGCTGCTCTCCTATGCCCGTCGCCTGCTCGACCTCAACGACGAAGCGGTGAGCGCGGTACGCGGCGTCGAACTCGAAGGCTGGGTCAGGCTCGGTCTTCAAGAGGATTTCGGTGAGACAGTCCTGCCGCAGGTGCTGGGACGCTTTACCCGCGCCCATCCCAAAGTCCGGATCGAGGGGCGGATCGGGCGCAACCAGGATCTGGTCGACATGGTGGAAGCTGGCCGGCTCGATCTGGCGCTGGCCTGGGCTGACGGGATACCGCGCCCGACGGCGACTACGCTAGCTGCTCTGCCGTTGTGCTGGCTGGGCTCTGCCGAAACCCCACCGAACTGGCGGGCTGATAGCGGTGAGCCGCTTCCGCTCGCCGCGCTGGAGGCTCCGTGCATGTTGCGGACGATCGCTTGTGAGAGCCTCGACCGCCAGGGCCTGTCCTGGCGTGTGGCTTTCGTCAGTCCTAGCCTTGCAGGGCTCTGGGCCGCGACGGCGGCAGGTCTCGGCATTGCCCTCCGGACGCCTGTGGGATGGCCGCCATCGATCCAGATACTGGACCCTGTTTCGCACGGCCTGCCGGAACTGCCCAAACTCGGTCTTGTGCTTCATAAAGCCGACAAAGATATCGGTCCGACTGGAGAACATCTGGCGTCGATCATCGGTCAGGCCCTTGGCGAGACCCTGTCCCGGGATTGGCTTTTGAACGGCCATACCGCCTGATCGAATCTGGAAGACCCCGTTGTGGTTCATTCGCCTTTGCGTTCGACGGCGCCATTCAGGATGTCCTTTGCATGGACAAGCGCATTCCGGACCGCTGCGCCCCCGGCATAGAAGGTAAGCTGCAGGATCGCTTCGATGATCTGCTCGCGCGTCGCGCCCGCTGTCAATGCGGCTTGCGTATGCGCCCTCAATTGCGTGACGGTGTGCCCCAATGTCACGCAGGAAGCGATGACCACCAGCTCCCGGGTGACGTAGTCGAGGCCGGGGCGGGTCGTGATGCCGCCGATGGCCCACTCTATCGACATATCCGTGAAGTCAGGACAGATATCCTCCATATCCTGGATAAGTGCCTCGGCGGCTCCGGCACCGAAAAGCCGCTCGAAATGAGCGAGGCCACGCTTGCGCAGTTCGGGATTTGAAATCATTCGCATGCCTCCTGTCGAAGCTATTTTGTTTGAAGAACCGAGCTTGCGCGAGTCGGCAGACTTCGGCCGCACCGGGCGGGCCGATCGGATCAGGCTTTGAACTCGACCGTGATCGCCAGCTTGCCGAAATGCGAGCCGCCGCCTGCGAGCGCCTGATAGGCTTCGCGCACATCTTCAAGTACATATGTCTTGTCGACCACCGGCTCGATGCGATGTGCCGCGACCGCCTTCACGGCGTCCGCGAGATCGGCAGCGGAACCGGTGTTGGAGCCCTGTACCCGGATCGACTTGGCGATGATCGGCATCAGGTCGATCTCGCCGACCGTGCCGGTGACGAAGCCGACGGTAAAGATCGTACCGCCCTGCCGCACCGCCGCCATGGAACGAGCGAAAGTCTGTACGCCCGCCGTCTCTAACACCAGATCGGCGCCGACACCGCCGGTCAGGTCCACGACCGTCCGATCCCAAGCTGGATTGGCGCGATAATTGACGAGATGGTCTGCCCCCAGGGCCTGCGTCCTGGCGAGTTTCTCATCCGACGACGAGGCGATGACGATGCTGGCGCCCCGCGCCTTTGCAAGCTGCAGCGCGTAGATCGAAACGCCGCCCGTGCCGAGCAGGACAACCGTCGAGCCTGGTCCAATGTCGGCGGTTACCAAGGCGTTCCAAGCCGTCGTGGCGGCAATGGGCAATGTGGCCGCCTGCTGCCATGACAGATGGTTCGGTGCCTTGACCAGCGTGTCTGCCGAAACCGCAGCCAGTTCGCGCAACGCGCCAGGGAGATTTACGCCACGCATTGTCCGTGCAGTGCGCGCGGTGGGGCGGCCGGCGACCCATAGCGCCTTGGGGTGAATTATGACGCGATCGCCCGGCTTTACCGTATCGACCTCCTCGCCGACGGCGACCACTTCGCCGGCCCCATCAGCGACTGGCACAAGCGGAAAGGTCGGGCCGGGATAGGCGCCGGTGGCAACGGCAACGTCGATGAAGTTGAGGCTTGCAGCCCGCAGTTCGACCAGCGCTTCGCCACGGCGCGGTGAAGGATCCGGTTGCTCGATCCGGTGCAGGCTGTCCAAAGAGGGAGCGGTGAGTTCGAGTGCGTGCATGACTGGCCTCCTGAATGGGAGTCAGCTAATTGTAGCTTCAATGAAAGATAATCGATGAAATCGTCGATATACTGATGCAGAAAAAGCAAAAATCATTTGAAGGTCCGGTGCTGGCGGAGATGGTGGCATTCGTCGCTGTGGCCGACCAACTTTCGTTCTCCCGCGCCTCCGAGCAGTCGGGTCGCGACGCAACGATCCTGTCGCGGCGTGTCCGGGCTCTGGAGATGCGTCTGGGCGTGCGCCTTCTGGAGCGAACGACCCGAACCGTGGCACTCACCGAAGCCGGCCGCCGCTACCTGGAGCGGGCGCGCGCCATCCTCGACGCGATCGACGAAGCCGATCGCGAGGCTGGCGCGCTTGCCACCGGTGAGCCGCGGGGCCATCTGAGGCTTGCTCTTCCCGGCAGTTTCGGTCGTATCTGGCTGGCGCCGCTGGTCGCCGAATTCCTCGTGGCCTATCCAAAGGTCACCATCGAGGCTGAATTCTCGAACCGCTTCGTCGACCTGATCGGTGAAGGCTTCGACCTTGCCGTGCGGCTTGGCGAACTTGGCGATTCCCGTCTCATCGCGCGTCGTATCTGCGACAGGCGCCGGCTGCTGTGCGCGTCACCAGCCTATCTCGAGCGCGCCGGCACACCGCAGCAACCCGAAGATCTCAGCGACCACGCCTGTCTCGTCTTCAGCGGTATCGAAAGGGGACCAATATGGGACATGACGAATGCCTCCGGAACGCGCAAGCGCGTCACCGCATCCGGCCCCTACGTGGCGGACGATGCCGAAGCACTGGTCGAGGCCGCCGCCGCCGGACTCGGTATTCTTCTTGCCACTGACTGGCTGGTGGCCCAAGCGGTACGGGACGGGCGGCTGGTGCCGGTGCTGGCTGATTGGCAGATCGTCGATGAAGGCGCGGTCTATATCGTGACGCCTTCGGGGAGCGGCGCGGCAACCAAAACGCGCGCCTTCAGCGACTGGATCGTCGCCCACCTTTCCCGCCCGCCATGGCAGGAGATATTGGCCGGTAGTCGTGACGGCGAACAATCTTAGACGTTAGTCCTGGCATTCCGGGGCAGCCGCCCGTTCAACATATCGAGCTCGGGGGCGGGTCGCCTTCCAGCAACCGGCCGATACGGACAACATCGAGAAGCGCGTAAATCTCCGTAATTCTCGCATCGGCCACTGTGAAGGCCATGATGGAAATGGGGCCGCGTTCGGTTCGCACTATAACGCCTGGCAAGTCGTTGACGCGCACAGGCTGGATGATAGCGCCCGGAATTGCGAAGGTCGCCGCACGCCCAGCCACTTGCATCTGACCCCGGATCGTTCCTGTCGCGTCAGGACGCGCAGCACCGCCGTCGGCTCTGAAGACCACGTTCGGATCGAGAATTGCGAGCAAGGCCTCGAGATTCCCGTCCCTCGACGCCGAGAAAAAAGCGTCCACCACCTGCCGTTCGGCGAACGGATCGCCGTTCGCTTTGCCACTGCCTCCGCTTCTGATGCGGCGACGGCCACGGCTCGCGAGTTGCCGCGCTGCGTCGGAGCTCTGTTGGAGCATTGTCGCAATCTCGATGAACGGCATGCCGAAGAGATCGTGCAGAACAAAGGCCACACGTTCAGGAGGCGAGAGCGTATCGAGCACGACTTGAAGCGCGAGGCCGACCTGCTCGGCAAGCAATACCTCCTGCTCAGGCCCCCTCTCCTCGATGTCGGTGACGAAGAAATCGGGTAGCGAGATGCCGTAAGGGTCTTCAGGCCGTGCACGACGTGACCTGAGCCTGTTCAGACAGGTCCGCGCGACGATGGTGGTCAGCCAGCCTTCCACATTGGCGATCTCCTGCGGGCCGCCCGCATCGGCGCGACGAATACGTAGCCATGCTTCCTGAAGCACGTCCTCGCAGTCAGCGCGATTGCCAAGAATGCGATAGGCGAGCGATCTCAACCTGGGACGGCTGGCCTGAAAGCATTCAGTGAAGTGAAGAACCTCGGACATCGGTCACATTCTCCGGATCATGGGTGTCAATCACTTTGACCCGCCCATGCGGCCGGATGTGACAAGGAAATGAGATGGCCCATCCACTTGAACTCGCTCGCTTCGATGCGGAAACAGGCAGCGTTGGTTCGGAGCGCTGGCGCGCAAGGCTCGTGCTTTTCGCGATGTGCCTGGCTGCCTTCATGATCCAACTCGACGTTACCATCGTCAACATCGCTCTGCCCACACTTCAGCGCGAGCTCTCGCTCGAATCTTCCTCCCTTGAATGGGTGATCAGCGGTTACGCGCTCAGTCTTGCCGCGTTTATCCCACTCGCTGGTGCCCTTGGAGACAGGTTCGGCCACCGCCTTGTCGTAACCGGTGGATTGGTCCTGTTTGGTCTCGGTTCGCTTGGTTGCGCGCTGGCGGATACCAGCTTCATCTTGCTGGCAGCCAGAGCCATCCAGGGGCTCGGTGGTGCCGCCATACTGGCTCTCACTCTCGCGATACTCAATCGAAGCTTTCCACCGGAGCAGAGGAGCCATGTCATTGGCACTTGGGCGGCGCTGGGAGGCATCGGCTTCGGCGCGGGCCCTGTGGTGGGCGGGATATTGTTGGCTTATTTCGGTTGGGCCTCAATCTTCTGGGTGAACCTGCCCATCACCATCATTGCCGGCGCAATGACGTTTACGACCGTTCCATCGGGCCTTCACAGCACGGACAAGCGCGCCCTGGACTTGATCGGCGTCGCATTGGCTTCCGGCGGGCTGACGGCCATCACTCTGGGGCTCATCGATTCGACGAACCATTCCTGGACATCGCTGCCGACTTCCGCGCCGCTATGCGGAGGTATCGCGCTGCTCACGCTCTTCCTGATCTGGCAAGGTCGCGCCGCCCATCCGCTTATTCCTGCGACGCTGCTGCGGACGAGAAATTTCCTCGGAGCCTGCGGTGCGTATTTTGCCAGCTACACGGCGTTCAGCGGAACACTCTATTTTGTCACACTCCTGTTCCAGAATCTGAAGCAGTGGTCGGCCCTCGAAACCGGCCTGACCTGGCTTCTGATGAATATTCCCTTTCTCCTTATCGCCTCGGTCGCAGGCAGGCTCGATCGACAATTCTCGCCGCGACAGGTGATCGCTTATGGCTGCGTGGTTGCCGCGCTCGGCGTTGCCGTCCTTGCTTACCTCACACCACAGATGCCATTTGCGGTCGCGGCCTTCGGCTACCTCGCGGCCGGCGCGGGCTTTGGGGCGCTGGTTCCGGGGATCACGCACGCCGCCATGAGCGACGTACCGCCGGAGGTATCCGGGGTGGGTTCCGCGATCCTGAACTGCTCGCGGCAATTGGGCACCGCCACCGGATTGGCGCTTATCGGCGCTCTCGGATCAAGCGTCACGGCAGCGTGGTGGCGCGCTGTGCAACCGGATGCCGCTCTGGCAGGTGATGTAGCCGGCGGGCGGTTGGCTGCCGTGCAGCAGATGCTGGGTTCGGAAGCGCATGAAATGGCGGCCAACGCGTTTCTTGCAGGCTATCACGCGGCGCTTGCCGGAGCCGCGGTCTGTCTGCTCGCGGGAGGAGCGTTGATTGTGAAAGCATGCCGCTTGCCGTCTCACTCCAGGGATCGGCAGTCTGAGACGGCCGAAAGGACACAGCCATGACTTCGCATTCATTAGAACGGGCCGCCTATGGCTGTCTGTCGGTAGCGCCACAGATTATTCACGACGCACCGCTGCTGACGATCGTCCTCTCATCAAAACCCGAGCGCCTGCGCGCCCGCGTTCCGAGCCCGCTCAGGCCACATCCGGACGGTCGGTTGATCCTGAATATGTGGGCGTTGTCCGATCCCTGTCAGACGACGGGGTTCGGCGCACCGGGCCCGGTTGGCGTCAGCTATCTCGCAGCCGAGGTCGCGGGACCCGAGGGTGCAAGCAACGACGGCACGGTGACGTTTCCCGGTCGCGTCTGGCTGGAGCATTGGAACAGTTCGGAGGCGGCCCGCGCCTATGCTCGCGCTGCTTCGGGCCTGGAGATCGACGCCGGCGAAACCGAACTTCGGATCGAAGACAACCAACTGACTGCTCGCCTCAGACTTGGTGGCAGGATAGTCATTGAGGCGCGAGCGCGGATCGGGATGCAGAAACTCGGCCTCCGCGCTGGCCACTCCGTCTATTACGGTGAGCGCCACGCCGGCGGCGGACGAAGCGAGGTGGCCAGGTTCGATGTCCCATGGGTCGCCGAGGGTTTTCCGGCGGATGAACCAGAAGTAGCTTTCGATTTTGAGCCGAACACCGGCACGGCAGACCTGGTCGAGAACGGATCACAGGCCGTGATTGCTGCCAGTTTCCGCCGAATGACGCTCGTGCCTTATCTGGCGAGCTGCCAAAATCAAATCGAGATCGATGTCTGAGAATGCCTGCTACTCCGTAAGCTGCCGTGCCGATCAGACCTCATCCCGGACGTTCGGTCCGGTCTCCTGACAGCCGCCTGTCAGGATAAGTGTGTTAGACCTTCCGTCACGACTGCAGAAGAATGAAAGGCCTTTCGACTATGACTCCGTCTCCGTTTCTCGCGGCTCTCGGCTCCAAGGCTCCGCCATCCGACCGCGCGAAAGACATGGAACTCTACGGGTGGCTGATCGGGAGCTGGGAAATGGATACGGTTCACCATCTCGGCGACGGCACAACCCGGGAATCGACTGGGGAAATCCATTTCGGCTGGGTGCTGGAAGGCCGCGCGATCCAGGACATCTGGATCAGGCCCCGGCGTCCTGCGCCGTCCACCATGTACGGCACGACCTTGCGCATCTTCGACCCCGGCATCGATGGTTGGCACATCATCTGGAGCGACCCGCTCAACCAGGATTACTCCCGCCAGATCGGGCGGGCCGAGGGCAAGGGCATCGTCCAGATCGGCACCGACTCGCGTGGCCTGAAAACGCGATGGCGCTTTACCGAGATCACTGCCGACAGTTTCCATTGGATCGGAGAAGAGCGATCTTCCGAAAACGGCCCCTGGCAGATCACCTGGGAGCATTTTGCCCGCAGAGCCAAGCCTTGATAGTTGGAACGGGCCGTTCTGACCGGAAGCGGCCCTCTGTTTTCAACCAGCCTGAGTTTTTTGAAGCAGCAATGATCGTTTTACGGGCCTCTTGATATCGGCAATAGGTGTCGAAGCTCCGTAAGCGTCGATGTGAGGGATGAATAATATGGCGACCTTTATCCTGATAGCCGGAGGCTGGCAGGGCGGTTGGGTCTACCAGAAGGTAGCAGATATACTCATCGCGCACGGACACAAAGCCGTGCCGATCACTCTCTCTGGGCTCGGCGATGCTCCGGCCCCGACGGCCAATCTTGGAACCCACATAGGTGAGATCGTTGATGTCGTGAAGTCGCATGGCGACGACCTTGTCCTTGTCGGACAATCTTACGGCGGGATGGTCGTGAGCGGCGCGGCCGATGCCGTACCATCGCGAATCCGGGCATTGGTCTATGTCGACGCCTATGTGCCCGATTCCGGTGACTCCGTCTGGTCGCTGACGACGCCTCGTTTCCGGGAAATGTTCGTCGCAGGTGCAAAGACTGACGGACTGAACTGCATGCCGCCTCCCAATCTCGACCCGCGCTGCCGACCGCATCCGATCGGGACGTTTCTCCAGTCAATCACTCTCACAGGACGTTGGCGTGAAGTGCCGCGCAAGATCTTCGTCGGCGCACATGGATGGGAAGGAAGTCCGTTCCTTGACCTCCATCGGCGCTTGGGCGACGAACCGGAGTGGTCGACCTTTGCCCTCGATTGCGGGCACAACGTAGCACGGCTGGAACCCGAGGCTCTGACCGAGATATTGCTGGCTCAGGTTTGACCAGCCAATGGCTGCAATCCGCTCGGCTACATTGTTGATGGTTGCTGTAATCTCGGAGGCATGAAGTTGACGACCGGCTTCCTGGTGCCATCTCGTTAGAGAACAGCCGTTCCGCTGCCGGCTGAACCAAACATCATGACGGACTGCGCTTGGTGGAAAACAGACCTCGCAATAAGCTGCAAATTGCGGCTTGACTTAGAGCGCGCTCGAAGCCGTAGCTTCCCTCGCGTCGTGACGAGAACAGGTGTCTCATGAAGATCGGTGACCTCGCCAGGCGGTCCGGTTTGTCGGCTCATACGCTGCGCTACTACGAGCGCATCGGCTTGCTGCCCTATGCCGACCGGGACCGGTCGGGACAACGTGACTACGGCGCCGAGATCCTGACCTGGATCGAATTTCTCGGCCGTTTGAAGACGACCGGAATGCCGATCCGAGACATGCTGCGCTATGCGGAGCTTGTCGGGGGTGGGAAAGATACGCTTGGCCAGCGTCGTCGGATGCTCGAAGAACATCGCGAGCGTGTCCGGGCTCATATGGCCGATCTGAAAGCCTGCATTCGCGTCCTCGACGGCAAGATCGCCTTCTATACGGAGGCCGAAGAAAGGACAGAAGATGACGGACAGCAAAAAGAGAATGCCAAAGCGACGGCTGGGGCAAGGGCTTGAGGTCAGCGCCTTAGGGCTCGGTTGTATGGGAATGAGTTGGGCCTATGGCGCGACTGAAGCCGACAGGGACGAGGCCATTGCCACGATCCGTCACGCGCTGGACCGCGGCGTGACCTTGCTCGACACAGCGGATGTTTATGGTCCGTACACGAACGAGGAACTCGTCGGAGAAGCGATCAGGGGCAGACGCGACAAGGTGGTGCTCGCAACCAAGTTCGGCATCGTGCGGGGCCTTCATGCAGTGCCCGGCGTCAGCGCGCAGACTGTCAATGGTCGTCCCGACTATGTGAAGAGCGCATGCGAGGGCTCGTTGCGGCGGCTCGGGGTCGATCACATCGACCTCTATTATCTCCACCGCGTCGATCCCGAAACGCCGATTGAGGATACTGTCGGCGCGATGAAGGAACTCGTCGGGGCCGGCAAGGTACGCCATATCGGCCTGTCGGAAGCTGCTCCGGAGACCATCCGCCGCGCCCATGCCGTGCACCCGCTTACTGCCTTGCAAAGCGAATACTCCTTGTGGTCGCGCGATCCTGAAGACGGGGTCCTGCAGACGCTGCGCGAGTTGGACATTGGTCTTGTGGCGTATTCCCCGCTCGGCCGCGGGTTCCTGTCCGGCGCGATCAGGTCGATTGATGATCTCGCGCCCGGTGATTACCGTCGCTCGTCGCCCCGGTTCATGGGTGACAATTTCACGCGCAACCTCGAACTTGTTACTGCCGTCGAAGAACTCGCCCACCGCAAGCGCGTGACACCCGCACAACTGGCACTCGCCTGGGTGATGGCTCAAGGCAAGGACATCGTGCCGATCCCCGGGACCCGTCGCCGCTCCCGGCTCGATGAAAACATCACCGCAGCCCAGATCGATCTGACACCCAAGGAACTCGAACAAATCGCAACCGCACTCCCCTCAGTTGCCGGAGACCGTTACGGGGAAATCGGAATGCGGGAACTCAGACGCTAAGCAAGCCGACGACGAAATAGTTGTGCCGCTACACCGTCCGGTCCCTGCCGGGCGGTTTTCAAATCCGGAAAGGGCCGGAAACGGGCAAACGGCCCTGAGTTGCAACCGCGACCTCCAGCCTGCCCGAGGTAGGGTCTGCTTTCAGGAAACGGCAAAACGGAGTTCAACGACCGAATTGGAGGCGCAATGCTCCCGTTTCCTATTTTCGGCGGATGGCATCGTCGTGACCATTGTTCGATCGATGATATGCTTTCGGTTGCAGCCCAGACCGAAACAACTGCCGTCGATAATCATCGGATGCAAGGCCACCGAACACACGATGGTTTCCGAGAGAACCCAGGGCCAAGCGGCGAATAGGCAACCAGAATAGTTCAGAGACTTTCTGACTGATTGGCCGCCTACGTGCCGAGCAGCTTGTCGACATGATACTCGCTGTCGACGGAAATGCCGACGGTCAGCAGATTGTGCTGGGCCCGATGCAGCACGCGCATGCAGGTCGTAATATCTTCGGTTGGTATGCCTTTGAGAGCATCGCGGTTTGCCGCGATGGCGCCGTCTGTAAGTGGTGCCCCCTTCTTCGTCAACGAGACGACGTATTTGCGGGCATCGTTGGATCGCGCCGCCGCACCAGCACTGCCGCGATCAGGCTGCACACCGCAACCACCATAGCCAGTCCCGCGATGCCGGACTCATGCGCCAGTTCGACCTGGGTAAGCCATCGCGCATCCAGAGTGCACGCAGCGCATACCATTGGCCGAGTGACACGCCCGTATGTGGTGACCGGGCACAAAGTGATTCCCTCAAATCAGAAAAACTACCAGTATACCCTGCAGGCCGCGACCACCGGACGGACGCTCCCAAAATGTGCCCCTACCGCAGGCTCGGCTTGATTGACACAACCCTCTCACCTTGTTTGTCGCGCGGCACTCAGAGCGCGCTTGCAATCATCGGCCTGTCCAACTATTGGGTGTAAAGCCGAAAATCATCAGCCGGTTGGTAGTCCGGCACTTCTGCTGTTCTAGCGGATGAATTTCGTCGCCCATGCGACTCCACGGCGCCCCAATAGGGGCGCGTGGAATTTTGGCTCATATCGCGCGCCTCTCCAGTTGACGAAGGCGATGCGCATATGAACTCGACAGATCATCACTCTAAATCAGCCGGACACGGTACCCACGTCCCAATCCGTGGTTCGGTCTACGATACCTCTGGCCGCATCCGCAAAGGCCCGGCGCCTGAAAACATGGCCGTGTCGGTCTTCTCATTCATCTCCGATACCAAGACACGCATCGGCTGAGGCAGGGGGCATTTCCATGAGCGAGGGACACTCGACCTATACGCCGAAGACCGGCATCGGACGCTGGTTCGACGCGCGCATGCCGCTGCCGCGACTGGTTCACGGCTCCTTCATCGCCTATCCGTCGCTGCGCAACCTGAACTACATGTGGACGTTCGGCGGCATTCTTTCGATCATGCTGGTGGCGCAGATCCTCACCGGCGTCGTGCTGGCCATGCACTATGTGTCCAGCACGGGGCTTGCCTTCGATTCGGTCGAGAAGATCATGCGCGACGTCAACCACGGTTGGCTGCTGCGCTACCTGCATTCCAACGGTGCGTCATTCTTCTTCATCGCAGTTTATCTGCACATCTTCCGCGGGCTCTATTACGGTTCCTACAAGGCGCCGCGCGAGCTGCTGTGGATCCTGGGCTGCATTATCTACCTGTTGATGATGGCCACCGCCTTCATGGGCTACGTGCTGCCTTGGGGCCAGATGTCCTATTGGGGCGCCACCGTCATCACCGGCTTCTTCACTGCCATTCCACTGGTCGGCGATTGGATCCAACATCTGCTGCTCGGCGGCTTCGCCGTCGACAATCCGACGCTGAACCGCTTCTTCGC
>Ga0097682_1000804_pt1 | contig 43078 bp, 33 predicted proteins | sample ThiBio_1000_biof_2_FD_72843 | JGI IMG/M metagenome (GOLD analysis project Ga0097682, IMG submission 72843) | Wastewater bioreactor microbial communities from Cape Town, South Africa - Thiocy_cont_1000_biof - 1398105538229 (version 2) (version 2) ...
TAAGCTTGTTCAACTTAGGTTTGAACCTGCTCGAACACTTTTTGAACCGGGATATGGTTATACCGGCGGCTTTTATCCCGCTTGACCCACGGAGTTTTTAAATGTGTCCGGTAGCAAAATGGATTTTAGAATATATTGACACAAACTGCCCGAAATTACACCAACCTTTCAGCTACCCAATGGTGGACGGACAGCCATTTGATGGTTTAATAAGAGTAGATCTCAGATAAAGAGGGAAACTTTATCTGAGATGTACGAGAAACCCCAAATGTCTAGGGGTCGTCTTTATGCGTGAAATAAAGTTTAACCTTTGCTATTTTTGGTAAAGTAAGGGCGGGCACGTTCGTCTCCTTTGGCGCGGTAGGCAGGAATTTGCTCGGCATCAGCTTGTGCCAGTGCAGCTTTAAGCCTGTCTGCATCCAAATCCTTACAGTACGCAGGAGTATCAAGTTGCTGACGCCAGGATTCAGCGAGCGTTCCGGCATCAATGCCGTCGAAGCCTAGCGCGTTAAACAAATCCAGTACCAACTCTTTTGCGCGAGGGTTGTCTCCGGCAACCGAGAGGCAGATGCGGCCTGGGGTGCCGACCGGAACACCGCGAGTAGCCAGGCTTTTCGAACCAATGTTGTTAAAAGCCTTGATTACGGGAACATCAAGCACCTGTGCTACCCACTCACTTTCGGTTAAACCGTTATCAATCTCAGCAATACGACCATCGCGCGACGGGTAGTAATTCCCCGTGTCAATAACAACAGCCGACGTAGCACTCAAAATGACACGTGGCAATTGGGGGACCGCTTTTTCAGGGACCGCGATGATGATAAGGTCTTTGGCGCGGGCAGCTTGCTCTACATTTGCTGCGGTCGCCCCTGTTTCTTGGGCCAATTCGGCTAACGAGGCAGGACCTCGCGAGTTGGCAATCAATACCTGGTGCCCGAGCGCGGCGAGTTTGCGGGCGAGAGTGCCGCCTATATTACCCGATCCGATGATTCCAATTTCCATGTCCCTTTTCCTTTTCTATTAAGTCTTTCTATTATGTCTTTCTATTGAGTATTTAGAGTTATCAGTAAAGGTGCTCATAATTAGTTGAGTTTCAGTAAATATTATATCTAAAGAAGTTATGGACCAACCAAAGCTTTACCCGAATGTATCAAAGTTTTCTAAAATGTCCAGAGGCCCTTAAACCAATCCGTATTCAACCATGGTTTTTGCCGTTGCGATGATTGCTTCCTGGGCTGATCTAGGCTGCCAGCCTAATAATTTTTTGGCTTTTGCGTTACTGCAAGCGGTGTTTTGCCCTAGGAATGTGGCTGTCATGCGCAAATCTTTGATGAATTTTGCCATTAATCTGACCAGGAAATCTGGCAACTCTTTTGTTGGAACTTTTCCGGCAGCGCTACCCAGGGATTCGCGTAAAATTTCTGAAAGTTTTTTATAGGATATGTTTTCGTTTGCCGTAGCAAGAAAGCGCTCCCCGGCAGCTTCTGGACGGATCATTGCGAGCAGGTGTAAATCGGCCACATCTCGTACATCTACATAATCAAAACCGAGTTTTATGAGAAAGGGCATTTGGCCGATCAACATCCTGCGAATACCTTCGTTGGAATGGGAAAAGTCTTTGCCAAGTACGGGTCCCATGACTGCTACTGGATTGACTGCCGAAAGTTCCAGGTTTTCTCGTTTTGAAAAGTCCCATGCGGCCTGCTCTGCTAGCGTTTTCGAGCGTTGGTAGGCGTTGATATTGGCCGAAAGGTCGGTCCAATCTTCTTCGGTGAAAAGAGCAGGGTGTGATTTATGACCCGCCAGCACTGCCCCAGAAGCGGAAGTAAGGACAACGCGTTTGACCCCGGCGGCTTTGGCGGCTTTCAGCACCCGCAAAACACCATCAACTGTTATCTTCACCATCTCGTCACCATCTTCAGGACGGACGGCGGGTGTGGGCGCTGCCACATGCATAACGTAAGTTGCGCCTGTTGCAGCTTCCAGCCAATTCTTATCACTGGTCAAATCTGCTTGAATGAACTCCAGATCCTTAAAATCAGTTACTCCACCCTGGACCAGCATTGATTTGACTTCAGCCTGGCGTGAAAGCGTGCGCAGCGTAGCCCGCACCCGGTACCCCCGCTCCAGAAGTTTCACCACGATGTGCACGGCGATAAAACCGCTTCCGCCTGTTACTAAAACTAATTCTTTTGCCATTGTTGTAATTTCTTTCTCATCTTAACTGATGTTTCACTTGTAACGTATGTGAATTTATTATATGATTAGCCTAAGTACAAAGTCAACGAATAAATGAGCATGAGTGACAGAGAAAGAGAACTTGTAATGGCAGCCACTGAACACGCCCAGGCGGTCAAAAAAGATACGAAAGAGTTCATAACCACCGCCATGCTCCAACTCCTGGCAAAAGAAAAGCTTTCGGCCCTAACGGTTTCTCAGGTTTGTAGTCGCGCTGGTGTGAGCCGTATGGCTTTTTACCGGAATTTTGAGGGACTTGAGCAAATATTATATGAGTATTACAAACCCAAGATTGCCGCGGTCTTTGACATGCTTCGTCAAAATCCTGAGGATTCTGTCAAGTTTGATTTCCAGTTGAGATTCTTTAATACGGTTAGAGATTTTTTACTTTTATCTTATGAACGTGGATTTGAGCCAATCATTATGCGGGCTTTCACTGAAGAAATGGAGAAGTTTTATACCGCAGATGGCGATGAATACTGGACCGCTTTTATGTCAGCCGGTGTATATGCAATTTGGCGCAAATGGTTACTTGAGGGGCAACAAAAACCACTCGAAGAAATTATGGAATTCCTCAAAAGATTAGATACGGTCAGAAACCAAGCCTAATGTGACCTTGCCCCAGTTTAGTGGAGAATCAGAAAGACCGAGACACCGTTAGTTTTTCAAAAACCTCTGGCGCCACATAGCCCAGAGATGAATGTAGCCTTTGCCGATTGTAAAATACTTCCAGATACTCAAAAACTACACTCGTGACGTGAGAACGAGTTGCGAAACTTTGCCGATCTACACACCCGCTCTTTAAGGTACCGTTGAAACTCTCGACCAGAGCGTTATCATAACAGTCGCCTTTACGGCTCATGCTAATCTCAATTCCAGCTTCTTCAAGTTTAGTCCGGTACTTACACTAGTGTACTGGCTACCTCGATCCGAATGATGAAGTAATCCAGCTTTGGGATGACGTTTGAGTAACTCCATATCGAGAGCATCTTCAACTAATTTGCCATCTCTTTGTGCTCCCATTGCCCAGCCTACCACTAACCTGGAATAAATATCGAGAATGACGGCCAGATATAGCCAACCCTCACTCGTCCAGATGCCTGTAATGTCGCCCGCCCATTTACGGTTAGGTGCCTCGGCCCCAAACTCCCGGTTTAACTTTTTAGGTGCTACCGGTCGCTGAACCATAAAGCCGGCGTGATCTTACAAATACCTTTTCGATTTGCTCACCAAGAACCTTATCTGCCTCACCTCTCAGGCTTAGTGTTTGAACCTGGACTTGTCGTCCCCACTTGTAGTAACCGCTGGGGGCTACCCTGAGCGCACTACACATGCGGCTGACCGAGTAATCCTCAAGATCCTCCGTAATGAAGGCATACATCCTTTGGGGTTTTGCGAAAAATAACTACCGCTTTCTTTACCCACAGGTACCCCTTCGGGGCAAAATATCTCGTTCCTGACGTAGGTGCTCTACTTCCAGACGAAGCCGCCGCAGCTCCTCTTCGGCCGGGATCTGATGACCCTTGCCCGGAAAGGCTTGCTCACCTTGAGTGACTAGCTGCTTTTGCCACTTGTAGAGTATGGAGTCAGAGATACCCAGATCCCTGGCGATCTGAGGAACACTTTTGCCGCTACTTTCAACCAGATTGACTTTAAATTCAGGTGTAATTTTTAGCTGTTGCTTAGCCATAGCTGATGCCATCTCCTTAAATGAAGTATAGCATCTCGGCTCTTTCTTCTCTCCACTTTATCGGGGGTAAGGTCGGACCTTCAGCAACTCAAGGCAAATAAAAAAGTAAGGAAGAGAGGCAAAAGCAAGAGGATGCCGATGCATCCTCTTGACCACCACATTCTCGGCCAGATTAACTGGACCGCACATTTGGCGGATATATATTTGATTATTATCAGAAATGGTTCTAATTACTAAACGAACTAAGCGATACGCACATTTTTAAGTCTTGCAGTTTAGCAGCTTATTATTTTATTAAGGACCGCAATTTTCCCAAGTAACCTATATTCTCCCCGGTCTTGCCAGTTCCTATCGGTTCTTCAGCGGCGGCCGTCTGAGCATTCCAGCTATTCAGATTATCTACTAGACGACCGGCAGCTTTAGCACTCTGAATATATGTTTTGAGTAAGTGTAAACGGTCAACTGTTTTGTCAATAGCGGTTTGCGGGATAAGCCCTGCCAATATCGCCCGCAAATCATCATCTTGAAGTGCCAGCACCATTTCGGCTATTTCTTTATCAATAAAGCGGGGCACCCCAGATAAGTGACTTTCCCCTCCTTTGTTTTTGGTTGGATCAAAATCCTTTTCAGGAAAGGAGAGGTCATGATCAATACCTTTTACATCCTTGACGTTGCCCTGGTTGTCAATGTCCACGAAGAAATTCCCATTATGGCGGTCAATTTGGAAAGCCAGGGCGTCTAAAATATTCAATTTGGATAAAGCCTTTTGAAAAACAGGGTCTTCCAAAGATAATTTGGCCATGCCACCCTGGGCAGCTTGAGCTTTTTGTTGATCATTATTGACGACCTGCCCTGCGATATCAAGGTCAAGTAGCTTTTTGCCAGAGGCTGCTTCCATTATCGTCCCAAAACCACCTTTAGTAATAATTCCGCTTCGTTTCATCGCAAATTCCGTACGGGCTATCACATTAGCGTTAAGTAACTGATCCAAGCGGTACATGGCAACCGACCGATTGGCAAATTGCGGGTTATTTTTGGGTATTCCCAAAACTCCATAACCCAGGTCGGCCTCAGCGCTTTGGATTAAGCCAAATTCAGGAGTTTCTGGATCAATAGCATCAGGATCCATGGTTGCTTTATCAGCCTTGAAAAAACCCTTACGACCTCCTTTCAGGTTGTAGGCTGTCACTGAATTTAATTGGCCTTTATCCTGACCGGTTTTCTTGTCCCCTCTAACCCCAAGATTGATGGTGCGGGTAGCCATTTCTTTGGGAATAAGGGAGGCCCAGGTTGGGCGAGGGTCGGGGAGGGTATTTGGCTGGCTGGTATTGGCCCTGGCCTGGTTTTGCAAGTACGTTGCGCGGGTACGAATAACCACGCGTTCCAGCGAGGCCTGCTCGCGAAGACTTGCAATCTCTCTGGCGCGTCTACTAGTAGCTTTATGGGCTGTGAGGTAAGTATCACAATAGTTGATAAGCTGATTGATCTTTAGAAAAAATTTGATCCGCTGGCCGCCAATTCCCATAACCGTTGGGTGCACCTGTTCCGCTATCAAAGAGTGGTACTGATCCAGTGTTTCCAGGATTTTTTTGTAAGTCTCCCCCCGATTTTTTTTTACTATGCGGATGTTGATATTCCGTTTAGGGGTGCCGGCCGCGGCCACCATAGCCGTACTGGTCGGCATACGCTGCACAACTTTGGCCGTTGCGTTAAATCGGCGCAGCTCGATCAGCCGCTGGACGGCTGTATTGCCGATGGTACGTTGCAGATGGAGTATTCCCGCCGGGGTGAAGTTGTGATAATCAGTTGCTTTAAGACTTTCGGCTGTTATAGAGGACTGGCTTCCCTCGGTGTCATTACTATGTTGGGGCGGAAGTTGGCGGGTTGTTATAGATTTACGCTCAAGCACTGAATACCGCATTTTTAACTCCTGATTATTTTGAAAGTTGACTTATTTTGGGGCGACCTAAAATTCACCCTCTTAGTTCAAATCGGCTGAGAAAATGTGCAGGCATGAATGATTGATAAGAGGAAGCATAAAATTTATTCATTATGCAAATAGGAGATACTTTTATAACTCCAGTAAATTAAATTTACTTAATAAACCTTCTTTAGTAAATGACAAAACTGCTTAATAACTGCTTAATAACTGCTAAGGCCAGGAATAATTCAGTGGCGAGGGTACAAGAAAAGTCAGTTTAAGGAAAAAAATCGTGGTACCCAGTATTCATTCTAATGTATCAATTGGTTAACTCGTGGCCTCATTAATAATGAGGCTAAAATTTATTGCATTTATCCTTAAGCAATAAGAAAAACCCAGTTTCTAAAATTCGGTTAAATTTGAAAAGGCTGCCAAATATAAAATAGAATATTTAAACCTGAATCTTGACACTTGGATAAAGAGGTTGCCTTGGATTTAGTAAAATTTCATAGTCGGGTTAAAGAATATCTCAGGTTCAGTAGTAGGTTACAAAAAGAACTGGCCAGAGAGATGTCTTTGCACCCGAACGTGCTTACTCACAAATTTAAGGGGTCCTCCAATTACACTCTGACCGCCTCCAATATTAAAGAAATGATCCTGATCCTGGCTGACTGGGAAAGTTTTACTTTCCAGCAGCAAGTTATTGAGCTGCTTGCTTTTGCTGGGCTTGACGAAAATAGTTTTTCTAGCGAGCAGTGGCAAACCCCACCGCTGAGCAAACTTAAAAAAAACCCGTCTTCCCCAGCTTCTTATAAACCACTTACGCCTTCGCCTATCCCACCTGCGTCTGCATCAGCTAAAACTGACCAGACCGAGCCGTCTTCCTTTTATTTACCGGCCCAATTAACCTCTTTGGTTGGCCGCGAAGAACTCATTCAAAAATTAAGCAATCAACTAAAACAGACGGGCGTTCGCCTCCTGACCCTAACCGGTGTGGGCGGAGTAGGTAAGACCCGGTTGGGCCTGGCTGTTGCGGCTGAAAGCCAAAGTGCTTTCCAGGATGGCATCTATTTTGTAAGCGTGGCTCAAATTCAAGATCCTTCCCTGATTCCCGGCCAAATTGCCCAGGCGGTTGGTGTTGGTATAAAGCCTGGCCTGAACACAGACCTTCTAGCTCAGCTAAAATCCTTTTTACACCCAAAGCTAGCCCTCCTGGTACTAGATAATTTCGAACAGGTTCTGAGGGCTGCGCCAATTTTAGCGGAGTTGTTAACTGCGGCCCCCGGTTTGAAAATTTTGGTTACAAGCCGAAGCCTTTTACAAATTTATGGTGAATTTGGCGTAATAATTCCCCCTCTAAAATTACCTTCGCCCGGTGAGAGTTTTGCTCAGACCGCCCCAGGCCAGTCAGAGGCGGTGCGGCTTTTTTGCGAACGGGCGAGTGCGGCTGACCCTAACTTCGAACTCTCGGTAGCTAACGGGCAAACGATAGTAAATATCTGTATTTTTCTGGAGGGTTTGCCGCTGGCTATCGAGTTAGCCGCCGCCTGGTGTTTTCTGTTGTCACCAGCCGCCATTTACGAACGCTTGACGGCCGGTTTTGCCAGCCCTACCGGTCATTTTTATAACGCATCCACGAGTGGCCGGTTAGGACTTTTAAGCAGTAAGACCATAGGTTTGCCCGAACGGCATCAGACGCTGCGCAGTACCCTTGACTGGAGTTTTAATTTGCTTGACCAGTTGGAAAAGACATTATTGTGCCGGTTGGGAGTATTTAGAGGCCCCTTCTCCGGGGAGGCGGCTGAGGCCATTTGTTTCGATAATTTTGATAATAACAATAAGGTGCTTCGCTCAGAGAAAGAAAGTTCCCTTAAAATAAAGGATGTTTCCACTCTACTTGACTCACTGGTTAAACAGAGTCTGCTGCAACGCAAACCGAGCATAGCTGAAAGTTCAAACCTACAGGTAGATTTTGAGCTGCTTGAAACTGTCCGAGAATATTTACTTGAAAAGCTGCAAAGCAGCCAAGAATTTGCAACTCTGCAAGAGCGTCACGCCCTTTATTATATTCAATTGATTAGGATAGCCGAACCTTATCTGAAAAAGACAGATCAAAGCTGGCTTAAACTTCTCTCCAACTACCAGGCAAATATCCGGGCAGCCCTTATCTGGTGTGGAGAATCCTCTACCAGAACAATCCTCCAACTGGAAATGGTCGGAAGGTTCTGGCGCTACTGGATGTTGAAGGGCTGGTTAGCAGAAGGTTTGCAGCAAGTGGAAGTGGTGCTTGAGAAGGCAGCAGCTGAAGGGACTTTAACCTCGACTCTTGAATATGCCAGGGTTTTAGCGGCAGGGGGAGCGCTCGCTTCTTTCCTGGGTGATTTAGATTTGTCCCAGCAATACAGTACCCAGAGTCTGGAATTAATGAAGGAATTGGACAATCAGTCGGGTATTGCAAGTTGTCTCAATAATCTGGCGCTTATTGCCTGGCAACAGCGCGATTATATTCGGTATGAACAATTGTTACTCGAAAGTCTGAATATCCTGCAACAAATTGATGACTTACCGGCGCTTGGCATTTGTCTAAATAACCTTGGAGTGGTTACAGATTTGCGGGGCGAATATAACCAGGCCCGCAGCTATTTTCTCGAAAGTCTGCTTTTACGCCAGGAACTGGGTGATAAAATCGGGGTTGGTGTAACCCTGAATAACCTGGGGTTGCTAGCTCAGCACCAGGGGGATTTTGATCAGGCCCGCAAGCTTTACGGTCAAAGTCTGGCCCTTAAACAGGAGGTGGATGACAAACTTGGCATCTGTGCGATCTTGAATAATATCGGTGTATTATTCTTACTGGAAGAAAAACTAGACCTGGCTGAAGAAAGTTTTGTTGAAAGTCTGGCAGTCAGCCAGGCGCTTGGATACAAATCTAAACAGATGTTGAGCCTGACACATCTTGGTTTGATTGCTTACAAAAGATATGAAGAAACAAAATCTCGCGAATATTTTCTGCAAAGTTTTATTATGGCCGTTGAGGTGCAGGACCCACATACGGTAGCGGTGGCATTAATCGGGTTGGCGGCCCTGAGGGCCAGAAATAACCAGGATCAAAAAGCCATTCGCCTGTGTGCGCTGGTTGAAGGTATTTCGCAGGCCAACCCCTTCCCCAACGAAATGTATAAGGCCCATCTAATTCTTTATAATAACTTACTTCAAACTCTTAAAATTAAACTCGGGATAGCCTCTTTTAACCAGATCTGGGCTGACATCAAGCCAATTCCTTTAAAAAATTTACCAGAATTAGTGGCAAAACTCAGGCTTCTCGAAACCTTTCCCTCTTTTGTGGACAGTTAGGTTTTAAGGTCCTGTAAAACACAGTGCTGGAGTTTCACACACATTGGGGTCAAAAAGAACGATTTCAGCTCAATTTAAGATATTAAGTATTCTTAAATCTTTAAAACCCATCAAATTTTATTCCTTTGTAAAAGGGTTGCACGCACTTTGGTGAAATTTCAGGCTCTTCCTTGCTTTTAGTGAAAACTTTAAGAAATTGCCCTCGTAAATAAAAGGTAGACAAACCACATTTTACCTTTTACCTGAGGAGAATTTCTTAGTTGATAAAACGTCAGGGTTATGGCAGAGCAGGGTTTAAGTTGTTACGCACCCGGTTTTTGGCAGCTTAATAGCTTTCCACTAAAAGCAAGGAAGAACCCGAAATTTCACCAATTCTTCAGTTACCCCTAATAGCTACGCGCCTAAAATTGTAAAAAATTGCTCGGACCCGAGATTTGTTCTATATGGGCCCATTTTAATTTATAATAAATTTAGAATTATCAACTATTTTAAGTGCAGTTTACCGCCAAAAGTATTGACTCCACTTCAAATAAAAGTTAAAATTATTTAATCACTACAACTTTGTTATAGTTCTATCTATTTAATCAAGGATACCACCCCGCATGAACTCGGCAGAACGACAAGAATTCGGCGAAGCAGTTTCACTGGCCCAGGGCGGGCAAAAAGAAGAGGCTTATGAGAGGTTACTGGCCCTATCGAAGGCGACCGGGGCTAAAGACCCCTATCTTTTGTTATGGATAGCCTTTACTACATCTGATTTAGCCGAGGCCGAGACCTGTATTCAAATGGCGGAAAGCAAGATACCGAACGACCCAGCCATTCTCAACGCCTATAACTGGCTGCGTGCCGAAAGAGCCGAGCGAGCCAAACCAAAAGCCAGTGCTGTTAGCAGCCCGGTTTATGCCCGGCAGGTCGCGGCCTCCCCGGTCTCAAATTCATCTAACCAGCAGGCAACCGTAACCCCGCCACCGGTCCAGCCGGAACAGCCGGTCTTTTATTATGTCCCGCCTACCGAAGCGTCCGCGCCGCCCGTTGTACAGCAGGTCCCGGTTAATCCACCACTGACAACACCCAGCCAGGCTGCCCAGGTGCCCATAAATAACCCGGGACCGGCGGCAACCGCCCCGGCCATACCTCAAGTGGTGCGAAAAAAGCGGAGTTACAGGCGGTTAGTGGTTGTGTCGGTCCTGGTGCTGCTCCTTCTCGCGGTCGGGACCATCGGGATCATCTTTTTCGCTATTCCGTTTATTCGCGGGCCGGAGTACACCGAGTATAAAACGGTCGCGACGATGGTTGACCAGGCCGCGCCCAGGGACCTGGTTAAATTCTATGCCAAGTTGACTTTCAACCAGATGTTGACGACCGAAGAATACGACTATTATGCCTGGTACACCAACACCGATGAGGGCAAACCGATTGTAACGACCAACGTCAATATCAACCCCCGGACCGTCCGGGCGGTATTTGTCAGGTTCCCCCGCGACAATCCCGATTTACGGCCTTCGACCCGCTATACCAATTATTACGTTAAAGTGGTACAACAGGGTTATGAAGGACAGTCCTTGCGGGTCGAAATCCAGAAGGTTGACTATAAGGATAAAACGGACCTGGTCCCGGTCTATCCCCTCATACAGGGCCGGGCCCTCAGGACTATCCGGGCCCAGGAACTCCCCAACATGGGTAAATCCCCCCAGCCCGGCTATCTCTGGATTTCTACCGACGTGGAAATCCTGGTCCCGAAAGACGACCCCAATGTTAAGTCCGGCTTGCTTGATTCGAACATTCGAAGTTCGAGGCTCTACCTGGAATCAGCCGACGCCCAGTATACCGGTTCATACGGTCCGCAAAGGATTGATATAGGGAATGTACGAAGCGAGGGGGACTACCTGGTTATCCCGGCGACCATCGTGATTCTGGGACCGCCCGACTGGAAGTCATTGGAGTGGGTAGTGGTGGTCAGCCAGCGGGAAATAAGGGTTCCCCTGAAACTTTAAAAAAACTCCCTGGGCAGATAATAGACTCGGTTCTGGGCCCGGTAGCATTGGCTAGCGGGCTTACGGCTCACGCTTAAAAATGGGTGTCTTTTAAAATATCTTCCAGGAAATCCGGGGAGTAGTGGCCGCGCAATTTCTTTAGGCGGATAGTGTTTATCCGCTCCCGGATAAAATAGTTTACGAAAGTGAGAAGTAAACTGAGCGGTATACCGGTCATACCGACCAGCCAGGGCGACTCAGGGTCGAAATTGGCGCTTATAACCCATTGAACGGCTGAAAAGATACCTGCGACTAACAACAACTGGTAAATGACTTCCAGGGTCATCAACCGATAGTTACGTTTCATCTGAACCTTCCGCTGACGTTGTTAAACAACCCCTTAAATAAGAGTTTAGTTTTCCTGTACACTTATTGGCAAAATAAAGGGTTTGGGTTTCCCTTAATATCCATTTAAATAACCCAGTACTTTATATAGTACTATAGTACTGTTATAGCATAACCTTTGCCAGGCGACAACCTTTTATATTATTTAAAGTAATTAGCGTTTGATAAGAATCTGGTAAGAAAATATAAGAAAAGAGGGACGGCAAAACCGGTTAAGCCGGGTTATTTTCAGCCGATTTGAAGCAGTAAAAGAACACCTGGCGGGCGGAAGGGGCGAGGGCAAGTTGTTTGAGTGGAAAACCTTTGACCGAGAGACCGCTGACCTGGTTGTTACCTTGCAAGGTCAGGCCGTTACCGCTGGTGTTGAGGGTTCCGTCAAGGATGACCTGGGGACCATTTACCCCACAACGGCCTAACAGGTTCACACCCGATGAGACCGTCATTGGTAGCTTGCTGCCACTGACAAAAGTAATAGTGGTAATGGTGCTATCAAAGGTGATGAGGGTGCCGGGGGTAGTGGCTGCGTTGAGGGCATAAGAGAGGGTGCCCGCGCTGCCATCGTCGGTTGCCTTGGTGACAACGGTCGGGGTTACGGTTGTTACCGCGAAGGAAAGACCGGCGCTGCCGCTACCCTGGGAATATTCGATTTTGATTGGCACTGTAGTGTTGGCGGCATACCCGGCAATATAGCTGTAACAGGTGGTCGGTTGGGTCTTCCACTCGTTGATAACAGCGCTGTTGTTCAGGTAAAGGCGCAAACCATCATCGCTGCACAGGGTGAACTTGTAGTAACCTGGCGCGAAAGTGTAGGAACGCTCCCAGCGGACCGACCAGTTGCTGGTGTATAGCACCCCCTGTAGAGGGGCGGGAGCCTGATTGGTGCCCCAGTTATAGTTTAAAGCGAGGTCTCCATTGTTCCCCTCATTCTGGACCAGGCTCGGACCGCTGTAAAGGTTGGCGTTATTAAAATAGGAGGTCTTCCAGGCCGCGAAGGTAGTCGGCCAGGCCGTGAAGCTATACCCATTGGAATTCCTGGCAAGATAGCCGTTGGCGAAATTTACCTGCTGGTAACCGCTGCCGTTCAGAAACACATCACTGGTGGGCGGTCCGAACACGTTGTTGGAGGGACCGCTATAATTCGTTATATAGGCGGTATAGATGTCGCCATTGATAACAAAAGCCCGGATAGTCGAGGGGTCCGAACCGCTCGCCTGGTAATGGAAGATGCCGCCGCCACCGCTCAACGGCTGCCAGTAGACCCCGCTCATACCGTACTGGCTGACTTTGGCGGTCGGTAGTCCGAGGCTGCCCTGGCCGCCCTTCCGGGTGTAAGCGTCGGTAAAGACCTGGGGATAAAGCGAACCCTCACCGACGGAATAGTTGATCGTAAGAGTGGCCGTCCCGCTTACGCTGCCCAACCTGGCCGAAATAGTCGTGTTACCGCCACCGGTCGCGGTCGCCAACCCACTCGCGTTAATAGTCGCCACACCCGGATTGCTCGACACCCAGGCAACGCTCCCGGTCATGTTGACCGTGGACCCGTCGGAGAGGTTGCCGGTGGCCGTGTACTGCTGGGTCGCGCCCCGGTTGAGGGTAGCCGTGGACGGAGTCACGCTGATACTGCTGAGCGTGACCGGCGGAGGGGGAGGGCCGGTATAGACCCATTTAATGCTATCCACCCCGACCCTGGTCGAATTGGCCGTTTCACCCGTTACATCATCGAGATAGACAAAACTGGTGGCGTCCGCCGGGAAAAGCCAGTTCCCAAGTTTGGCAAAACCGCTCGTATTGTACTGGTTGAGCGAAACGGTCGTAACGCTGCCTCCACCGTAATGGACCTGGTAGCGGGCGTTGGTGGTAGTGGCGCTACAGGCCGGGACGTTTACCCAGACATCGTAGTAACCGGCCTGGGGCAGGTTCGGCATCCAGTAGACCTCGTTATGGTCTGCGGTCTGGGTCTGGTTGTTGCCAGTATATAAGAAAGTGCCGTTGATGCTCGAACAACCGGAGCCGTTCTGCCAGGGGGTCTCGGTATAGGTCGGAACGAAAGCCGACCCGGACCCGGTGTTGTCCACCACCACTTCGGGCTGGCCGACGGTAGCTGTCAGCGAGATATTGTCATAGTAATAGGTGAGTATCCAGGCGAAATCCTTGCCCTGCTGGGCCCAGTACTGGCTGCCCCACTGGCTGATCCAGTTACCGGCGGTATTGCCACACTGGGTATCGGTGCGGCTGCCGTCCCCCTGGACCCCGGCGCAAAAATGGGCCTGGAATATCGCGCTGGCGCGGGTCATCCGGTAGCTGGCGACCGCATCCACGGCGCTATCGGTGCTGGCGTAGGAGACGTTCGGGTTATAGGCCATGTCGGCGGTACCATCTTGAACGTCATAATTCTGGCCGGGATATTTTGAGAAGTTGGTCCAGTACCACCCGTAAGTCTTGACCGCCATGGCCCCGGCCTGAAGCGAAGCGGTCTGCCAGCTTGCAATCCACTCGCTCGGCAGGACATGTTTCATATAAAAGGTAAAGTTTACCGTATCCACGGTGCCGGTGGCGACCCGGTAGACCCGGATGGTCGCCGGGGGATTGCTGTCGGAGTAGTTGAGGGCAGTACGGGCCTGGGGTTTTGCAGGTCCGGGGTCAGGCCCGGCAGGGGTCGAACCTTTTGACAGCCAGCGCGGGGTCTGCGACTGCACGACCTGGGTTTGAGCCGGGCTGCCGGGTGTAAGGTTAGCCTCAATTCGTAGCGTGTCCGAGGTCAGGAGATAGACGTTCTGGATGGTCCAGGTCTGGTAGCCGGGAGCCGTTACCGTTACGCCGATAGCGGTCTGGTCAGGAGCGTTGAGGTTATCGAGCCGGAGAAACCCGGCAGAGTCGGTCGTTCCTGAGGCCGCCGGGATGGTGATAGTTACCCCGGCCCCGGCTATGGCCCGGTTGCTCTGGACGTCTGTCACCCGGACTTCCACGGCGGTGCTGCCGTTAGAGGCGAGAGCGAAACTGCCTGAAGGAGCGGCGGTCCAGTCGGACCCGGCCAGGACCAGGTTCAGGAGCAGGGAGTAGACCAGGAAAAGATTAAATCGGTTTTTTCGGCTTCGGACTCGCGGCATACGTTAAGAATTGGATGACCTGAAATGAAAATTGTTTCCGGTGAAAAGGGGCCGGGCTGAGCAAGTTTACTTCGAGGAACCCCATATTGCTCTTTTAGTTTACATCATTTTGGCCGGGAGCGCAGCAACCGGGCAGGACCGGCAGGAATCGCACCGCCATCAGGTTTCCCTTTTGACAACAGGTTTTATAGAATTATATACATTCTAGCGCTGGTTTAACTTTCACAGGTAGTAAAAATGGTGTCCACCGTTGTTACCGGACCGCAAAAAAATTTGCGAATTTCCCGGAAAATTAAACGGTTTATAAGGGAAGTGACAGCTTCAGGATTAAATCGAAAGGGATAGGAGAAGACGGGTATGAAAATTAAAGAGAATTACAAGTTGCGCCAGCCTACCGGCCCCCACATAGTAGGCGCAACCTATTTTTATTACCGGTACAACCCTGCGAACAATTCGGAGACACGCACTATCCCGGCAGTCTGCTTTTACCCGGCTGAAAGCCGGGGTGAAGGCAAACTCAAAAAGTACACCAACGACAAAATTGTGCCGGGGGCGGGCGGCATCGAAACCAATTCCTATTTAAATGTCCCGGTGGCGGAGGGTGCTCACCCGCTACTTCTTTTTAACCACGGGTTTGGTATCGGACACGAATCGAACTCGGTCCAGTGTGAGGAACTGGCCTCGCACGGCTATATCATTTTGAGCCTCGGTCATCCGGGCGACGGTTCCTACGAACTGGAAACTGGCGAAATGCATCTCTATAATGGTGAGGAAAGGATGGCCGAGTTTGGCGAAGAAGCTGCCGCCTCCAACGACATCTTTACGGCCTATCCCGACTGGCTCCTCGGCAAAGGAAAAACCGCCGGTTTAGAGGAACATCGAGCTTACTATCAAACCATTATCGACCGGCAGGGCGGGATGGTCCTGCAATCCGAACCGTGGCTGCGGGATAGCCGAGCCGCCCTGGATAGTTTCCTGGCTGAAGCCGGACAGCCCGGTGCCCTTTTTTACGGGCACGTCGACCGTGAGAAAATCGGGGCGTTTGGGATGTCCTTTGGCGGTTCGGTAGCTCTCGACCTGGCCCAGACTTTTCCCGAAGTCCGGGCCGCTGCCAACCTGGACGGCTTTTACTTCAGCCCAAATTGGGATGTGCCCTTCACCAGGCCGGTCCTGCTAATGCAACACGACGGCCTGGGCGGACTGTTCCTGACTTATCCCTTTATGAACGCCGCCGGGGATACCTACCTGGCGACTATCAAAGGTACAATGCACATGAACTTTATGGATTATACTGAGTTGCTGGCCGAAAACGAATCTATGACGCTGGTCCTGAACGGCCAGGAAACCGAAGTCTCTATGCTAGGCAAGATAGACCCGGACCGCATGGAAATCATCATGAACACGCTGCTGCTCGACTTCTTTAATAAATACCTGCGAGGGGCAGCTTCAAGGATACTCGATACTGCAAATATACCGGGGGAGCTAGAGCTACACCGCAAGACCGGCCCGGCGGTTTAATTTACCGGCCAGTACAGACAACTTGTTTACACAGAGGGAGCATTTCAGTGGGGAACCTGCTACTTGGGATAGACATCGGCACTTACAGTTCCAAGGGAGTCTTGTGTCTCCCGGATGGCACAGTGCTGGCCGAACACACCCTGGAACACGATTTAGCCCTGCCGCATCCCGGTTGGGCCGAGCAAGACGCCGACCGGGTCTGGTGGGAAGACTGCGCCAATCTCTGCCGGATTTTACCTGCCAAAGCCGGGCGGACCGGGTCGGAAATCGGGGCGGTGGCCGTGTCGGGATTGGGGCCGGACCTTTTACCCCTCGATGACCAGGGCCGTCCCCTGCGCCCGGCCATCCTCTACGGGATAGATACCAGGGCCCAGCCCCAGATTGACCGCCTGAACGAACTCTTTGGCCCGGACAACCTCAACAAGTTGAGCGGTATGAACCTGACCTCGCAGGCTATTGGTCCCAAACTGAGGTGGCTGCGCGAGGCCGAACCGGAAGTCTATCGCCGGACCCGTTACGTCCACAGTTGTAGCAGCTACCTGGTCTACCGCCTGACCGGCGAGTACGTCCTGGATTACCACACCGCCTCGCACTTCAACCCGCTGTTCGATATAGAGCGGTTGGAGTGGAGCGAGAAATTCGCGGGAGAGATTTTTGACCTCAAGCAGTTGCCGCGACTGGCCTGGCCGACCGAAATCGTGGGAGAAATCTCGGCTAAAGCGGCGGCGGAAACGGGCCTGGCCGCCGGTACCCCGGTGACCTGCGGCACTATCGACGCGGTCTCGGAAGGTCTGAGCGTGGGCGTAACCAGGCCGGGCGACCTGATGCTGATGTACGGCACGACCTTTTTCTTTATCCTGGCTCTTGAAAAGATGGTTTCGGACCCGCGCATGTGGCTGACCGCTTTTGCCTTGCCGGGCCGCTACTGCGTGGCCGGGGGGATGTCGACCACCGGGGCTTTAACCCGCTGGTTCCGCGACCAGCTTGCCGCCGACCTCCTGGAAGCCGAGCGGCAGGGCGGTCCGGCAGCCTATAGCCGGTTGGGTGAGGAAGCCACCGGGGTTCCGCCCGGTTCGCGGGGCCTGTTGGTCCTGCCCTATTTCCAGGGTGAACGCACCCCCATCCACGACCCTTTTGCCAGGGGGATTTTCGCCGGGCTGACCCTCAACCACACGCGGGCCGATATGTTCCGGGCCGCCCTGGAAGGTATCGCCTACGGGGTCCGTCAGAACGTCGAGGTGATGCGTGAGATGGGAGCCGACCCTCGGCGGCTTGTCGCGGTCGGCGGCGGCACCAAAAACCGGACATGGTTGCAAATTGTCAGTGACGTGACAGGGTTACCCCAGGACTTACCGGCCCGCACCATCGGCGCTTCCTATGGCGACGCCTTCCTGGCCGGGTATGCCAGCGGCCTTATTCCGGATTTTACGGCGCTCGACCGGGAGTGGGTCCGGGACGTGACCCAGATCGAGCCAAACCCGGCCAACGCAGCGCTCTACCGGGAGTACTTTGAGATGTACACCGAGCTTTATAAAAGCACCGCCGGGATTATGCACCGCCTGGGCCGCCTCGCCAAGGGCTAGCTAGCTAGCTAGGGATACCCTGGGCCGCAAGGGAAATTGGTGGGACAATGAAGCAATGAAAAGCTTTTTTGGAACTCTTAAGGTCGAATTCTGTGATCGTAAGCTCTTCAAGAGCAGGCAAGAGGCCAAAACAGAAATCTTCGAATATATGGAGGTGTTTTACAACCGGCAGCGTCTCCATTTTTCGTTAGGGTATTTTCCCCTAAAATTCTTGAAAGTAAGTAGAATTATTCGCGTTTTAACATTCCATAATTGGTGCAAGGTCACTTTGAGAATGTACTTAGTTCTTTAAGAGGAAGAAATGATTGAAGATGATAATCAACCAATAACAGTAACTATAAGTAGAGATGTGGCTCTTGTACTTGACGCTTTATTTGAAAGAGCTTACGAATCAGGTGACCCACTTAATTTTCATCTTATGAATGGAGGTGAATGGGGTGCAATAGAAGAGTTAGCTGGTAAAATTGAATCTAACCTTTATGAGGTTTTCTTACCTGATTACGGCGAAAGAGTAAATTCAGCAAGGAAAAGATTACAAGAGAAACACGGTTGGCCAGTGGGACATGAACCCACCGAACCTGAAAAATAACAACAAGGGCTGGTGACTGAACGAGCCTTGTCTCCTAAGGTGTGTGCCGGTTGAGGCTGGCTTAGCAGCACACGAACCGTCACACCAGGTGTCGCCCCAATCGTCACATGCGCTCTCTAGTTTTATGAAGTCTTAATTCGCCAATTTGGCGGAAATAAAAATTAGGCTACCGCAGCGAATAGCCTAATAATAATTAGTTTCACCCAGCTAACTGGTCAGCACGTGCCAGGGCTATGCTTAACCAGTAGAGATAACCACCCGTTTTGAGTTCAAAACCTGGCACGATAGTTAACAAGTGGATAATCAGTAAAGATAATGACACTTATCTTTACTGATCTTTTATGGGGAACCCCATTCATAACATTAATATGAGCTGTTGCTTTTTGTCCGATATTATGATATTTTAATGTCAGTAAGCCCTGGCGGTTTTCTTTAAAGGGTTATCCACGTCATTTACCTGCAAAGCTCTATTTTTTAAACTCAAAAAGCGGAAGTTTTAATTACTTTGTGTGTTCGTCTATTAAGGCATTGTTTGCGGGACAAATTTTATAACATCGGCTTGCCGCAGTGCTGCTACAAATTTTTTATTAGCCCAATTTTCTTTTAATCCCAAAAACGTCAAACCAGACCATTCTAGAAACCATTTACTCTCGGAGGGGAAAAATTAATATGGCGCTTACCACAACCAGCACACTTCAGGCGGTCGCGACTGTCCAACCAAAAGAAAAATCAAGGGTTAGAATTGAATTTTTAGATGGTATCCGGGGTCTAGCGGCTTTATTCGTGGTCATTGACCATGCCCTGAGAATGCATGACGGGGGAAACGGTTCTCCCAGGGGCAATTTTTTAGAGACCGCCTACCACTACGCCTTTTCCTTCTTTAAATATGGCAGATTTGCTGTGGTGGTTTTCCTGGTAGTTTCAGGTTATAGCCTGATGCTTCCGGTGGCCCGGTCAGCTACGGGAACCTTTCAAAACGGCCTCCTCGACTACTTTAAACGCCGGTTTAAGCGGATTTTACCGCCCTATTACGTGGCCCTGGTTCTAACTTTACTGTTAATAGCCGTGGTCCCCGGCCTGAACACTTTCGACAATACGAACCCTATAAACGAGTGGAACAGTTCCCTACCGGCCTTCCGACCGGATATACTCATCTCTCATTTTTTATTGATTCACAACTGGAGCCCCGACTGGTCGCATCAAATCAGCGCACCCATGTGGAGTATCCCGGTTGAGTTTCAAATCTACTTTCTGTTCCCCTTCCTGTTGATACCTTTATGGCGGCTAAAGAACGGCAATTTTCTTGTAATTGCTTTCTCTCTGGCAGTGGGCCTGCTACCTTTTTATCTGTTCCCGGCGTTAGCCCTGGAGTCGCCCTGGTTTCTGGCCCTCTTTGCTTTTGGCATGGTTGGGGCCACTATTAACTTTTCGAGACGACCGGGTGACGTAACAATCCAAAACAGCCTGCCCTGGGGCAAGCTAAGTCTCTTTTTAACTTTGGTCCTGGTTGGGGAAGTAGTAATCGAGGAGAAATACCAGGCCCTTTACCTGTTACCTCTCAGAGATTTACTGATGGGCCTGGCGGCGACTTCTTTTATTATTTACGCTACCAGGGTTACTAAAAGAAAGACCGAGGAAGGTCGGGAGAGTAGAAACTGGCTCTTGCTAATTCTAAACAGCAAGTGGGTGCTATGGCTGGGGAGTTTCTCATACAGCTTGTATCTTATTCACTTCCCGCTCCTGGCAATCGTCAATGACCTGGGAGAAAAAGCCGGTCTGTCGTCTTTTGCCATTTACACTATCCAGATATTTGTTGCCATCCCCCTGGTAGTTATAACGGCTTATCTCTTTCACCTGCTTTTTGAGCGTCCCTTCCTGAATCAACCTGTTAACCGAACTCCCGCGAAAGCCAGGGATTAACGGGTCCAGTTCAGGAGTAAGGCAGTGGGGCAAGCTCAATCAATTAGAAACTAATACCTGGGTATGAAGAAAAACCTGGGAGCTTTCCAGATTCCTCGGGAGGAGACTTGAAACACTCTCGACAAGACGGTAGGTTTTTCGGCAGCCTCTGAATTTGTAATACGAAACTCCGGGAGGTGCGGTTCGACCTTAACCCATTTTATCACCACGCCCATGACGCGGTCATCCTCGCTGGCCGGGTTCAGTTCGTTAGCTCTGAGCAGTTTACCAACCTGAAAAGACAACCTGACCAGGCCCCGTCCTTCAGCGAGACGCTCCTGGGTAAGAATACCTTCGTAAAGGCGAGTGCCGGTAGGGGTGACGCGCCGGGTCAGGACAACCGGCTGGTCACCTACAGAAAGCTTCAGGTTATCCAGGTTTTCATCGTGCAAAGACAGCACCACTTCAAAACTGATTTTCAGGTCGCTTTCCGCCGCCAGGGGTAAATCCAGGCTGGAAACCGGGCCAGGTCCGGTCCAACGAGCTATCCCAAAAGTAAAAAATTTCTCTCTTTTATGCCATTGGCGACCGTTCAAAGGCTGCTCGGCATTGTAATCAAACGAGGATACTGCCTGGTGCCGCCGGGTAAACCGGTAGTGGTAATGTTCTTCCAGCCACTGGTAAATTAATTCGCGGGGAGCCGTTTCGCCTTCGCCTTCATCTGAATAGAGTTGCTGTTGTTCGGCAGTACCGTACCGGGCGAGCAGATCCTGGGTCATGGAGTTAAACCGGCTTTCGAAAAGCTCCTGGCCGAATTTGTAAAGCTCAAAATCGAGACTGCTTTTCCAGGCGATTTGCTCGTAGACTTCCGGCGCTATCGAGTCTTTAGCCGGTTTGTTATGGCTTACATTTATAAAAGGAATGAATTCCAGCGGCCTGAGACCAAAATGATAGGAAAGTAATAATAGCCCATCTTCAAACCGCTCCGCCACTCCCACAAAGAAAAAGTCGGCCAGCAGTTTCTTGCCGTAGTCGAGCAAGTCACGGTCCGTCGGCACCGAGCTATCCGCCGCCGCTAGCAAGGACGGGGACCGCAGCATGGCTAAATCAAGGTCGGAGTTCGCTACTAAAGTGCGCAGTTGCAGGTTGGAATAGTCGAGATTGATAATCCGGTCCGGCTGAAAGATAAATTTCTCCAGGTTCATCTGCCGTACCGCCTGGATTTCCTGTTCGAGATACTCTTCGTCGGTCTTTCTTTTTAGATGTGAAAAAATCGAGATAGCGTGGTCAACCGGGTGGCGCAGAAAGGTAATAGTTTGCGGGGCCTTTCTCAAATACCGGCACAGCACGTGATAGTCGATATGCCCCCGGAAGAGCCGGAAACTACTCAACTCATCGAAAGAAAAATCATTAAGTTCGTAGGTGTAGTAGGCCGGACAGATTTCCCGGTGATGGAAGTAATCTTCGAGAATATCTACCAGGGTTGAACCGGCGGTCTTGGGGATATGGAAAAAAAAGAAAGGGTCGTCAGATTCTGAGAGATCGATTTGTTTATTAACTTCTTTAGCCGACATTTAACACCAACTTGACGCCGCGCTAGTTCGAATGGAAATAGCTACAGGCTCCACCGATAAATCAGTAATACAACGAAAATATTCAGCGCCTGGCCAAACCGGTCAGGATAGCTGCGATTTTGTAATCGCAACAGGGCACCCTTTTTACTCAATTTTAATTCTTCTAAATTAGAAGAGTCCTGAGCAGTTTTTGGTTGTAGCCGAGTTGAACTCTAACATCATATAGAAGCTTAGCTTAAATTTAACATAAAAGGTAGGATGTTACAAATTTTAGCTTTCTCAAAGGGTAGTCATCTCCCGACCATAGACCGGCCTTTAGCTGGCTTGACAAGCATGTACGGCTATGCTATTTTCGAGCCAAGTTTTGATAATTGTTAAAGCTCAGTTCACCACAAACAAGGTTGTTGGGAAAGGTACAGGGTACAAACGCTTGAGAAAGCATTTAAAGCTATGGGTCGGGCTTGTTATAAGCGCGGTAGCGGTCTGGTTCGCCCTTAGCGGTATAAATTTTGGCCAGGTCGGCGATTCTTTTAGCCGCCTGAACTGGTGGTGGATACTGGCCTCCCTTATACCCTACTTCCTCAACCTGTTTATGAAAATAACCCGCTGGCAATTACTTTTCAGCCCCAGCCCTAAAATCAGGCTGGGCCGCCTCTGGGCCACTCTCAATATAAGTTACCTTTTTAATACAGTCCTACCGGCCCGGCTCGGCGAAATCGTCCGGGCCTACGCGCTCAGCCGGAGCGAACGCATCTCGCCTGTGCGGGTGCTTTCGACCATCTTCCTGGAAAAAATCATGGACGTTATGACCATGTTTATTTTCCTGATTTTCCTCTTGCCTTTCCTGAGCCTGGGCGACGATATTAAACAGGCGGCCTTTATCACGGGCGGCCTGGTAGTGGTGGCTTTCCTGGTCTGTATGCTGATGGCGGCTTTTCGCAAACAGTCCGAAGCGCTGGTCCGCTGGGTGCTGCGTATCGTGCCGAGCCGTTTCCGCGAACCTATCTTTGGCCTGGTGCGCGAAGTGCTGGACGTGTTGGGTATCCTGCTCGACTTCAAACTGAGCCTGAACCTGTGGGCCCAATCGGTGGTCCTGTGGCTGATGATAGTCGTGAACTACATGTTCGTCGCCTTCGCCCTCAATATCCCCCTGAAATTCGAACTGGGGATGGTCCTGCTGATTGCACTCAACCTGGGAATGGTAGTGCCGTCGGCTCCCGGCTATATCGGTGTTTTTGAAGCGCTCGTAAAGGTGTCGCTCCTACCCTTCTTCCCCGGCCAGGAGTCCATGCTGGTTAGCCTGGGATTACTCTTGCACATCACCGGCTATCTGCCGGTGATTATCCTGGGAGCCTATTACACCTGGGCCGAGGGTCTTTCCTTTGGTAAAGTGCCTGCTACCCCCTCGGTAGAAGAAATAAGCGCCGAAGCAGCCTCACATCACCCGGTAGAAGCCGAACCTACGGTTTCTACCAAAAAGTAAATCCAGACAGGGCCAAAAACCAGGAAACACCTTGCCTTGAACTGACTTGCCAGCGCTTGCTATAACAATTCTTAAAATTGACTACAACCCGGTACGGTCAAATGTTGTCGTTGGGTTAAGAGACCATGGAAAACTCACAGGAATATATAGACACCCTTTCTGTCATAATACCTGTTTACAAAAGCAGCAACATACTCGGTGAATTAATCACCCGTCTGACAAAAGTTCTTGGCCATTACACCTATGAAATTATCCTGGTTAATGATGGTAGCCCCGACAATAGCTGGCATACCATAAACGAACTGACCCGCCTCTATCCGAACATCACCGGTATTGATTTAATGCGCAATTACGGGCAGCACAACGCCCTGTTATGTGGTATCCGCAACGCCAGGTATGACGTTATAGTAACGTTGGACGACGACCTGCAGCACCCACCCGAAGAAATCCCCAAACTCCTGACAAAACTGGCCGAAGGTTATGACGTCGTTTACGGCACCCCTGTTGATGATAAACACAGCTTCTGGCGAAAACGCGCTTCCCAGATTACGAAATGGGCCTTACAGGGGGCGATGGGCGCCGAAACGGCCCGCAAGGTCTCGGCTTTTAGAGCTTTTCGGACCCGGCTCCGGGAGGCTTTTGTAAACTACCAGAGCCCTTTTTTATCTATAGATGTGCTTTTGACCTGGGGAACCACCCGTTTTAGCAGCGTCCGGGTCAGCCACGCCCCCAGGGCCTCCGGTGTCTCCAACTACAACTTTCGCAAACTGGTAAGACACGCTTTCGATATGATGACCGGTTTTAGCACCTGGCCGCTCCAACTTGCCAGCCTTATCGGGTTTAGTTTTACTCTATTTGGCATAATCGTTTTTCTATACGTGATTGCGGTCTTTTTTATCCGGGGCGGTAGCGTACCGGGCTTTCCTTTCCTGGCCTCAATTATTGCGATATTTTCCGGGGCCCAGATGTTTGCTATCGGTATTATTGGGGAATACCTGGCCCGAATGCATTTCCGCTCGATGGAGAAACCGACCTATACCGTGCGAGAAAAGACCGCTGCCGCCAAAACTCCGCGAGAAGAACCGGAGTTGAGCGACCTGAACGAGCCCTGGGCGAAACTGAATAAATAGCTAACAACAGGTCGCTAAACCCGGCCAGGCGAAATGCACCTGGCAGCGAGAAACCTTGAAAGGATAGTGATGCCGCAGGCGGTTATTTCCACAGAAGCGCACGACAGTTATGACCCGTTCTACTTTTCACCTTTGTTCGCCATTGAGGATAAACACTTCTGGTTCAGGTCGCGCAATAACGACATTGTAACCCTGGTGAAACCGGTTATCGCAAAACTTAACGCTGACTATAAAATCCTGGAAATCGGTTGCGGCACCGGGAATGTCTTAAAGGAGTTGGAAAAGGTTTGTAAACCCGGCTCCCTCTTTGGAATGGACCTCTTTAGCGAGGGGTTAGCTTTTGCCAGGCAGCGGGTGAGTTGCCCCCTGGTGCAGGGAGACTTGCACCGGCCCCCTTTTGCCGCAAATTTCGATGTAATCGGCTTGTTTGACGTTATCGAACACCTGCCGGACGACATCCAGGTCTTACAAGACCTTCGCGCCATGCTAAAGCCGGCGGGAGCCTTACTGTTAACCGTCCCGGCCCATCCCTCGCTCTGGAGCTATTTTGATACGGCCTCCCGCCATTTTCGGCGCTACACCTTAAAGGAGCTTGAGGCTAAACTGATTGAAAGTGGCTACGAAGTAGAATATCTCAGCCAGTATATGGCTATCTTGTTCCCGGCGGTCTGGCTGGGTCGCCGCCTTTCCGGCTTACTCAGCCGTCTGCGAAAGCACCCGGACCCGGCAAAACAAACCCGCAAGCTCATGGAGACCGAATTGCGGATAATTCCGGGACTGAATAAGTTGCTCTTTCTGGCGCTTTCCTGGGAGAAATTTTTACTAAAACGCCACCTTCGCCTGCCCATCGGTACTTCGCTAATAGTGGTGGCCCGGACCAGGAAACTGGTAAACTGGACCCCTGAAAACTAAAGACCCAACCCTTAAGAGAAAATGACTGACTATAAAATCCCTTTTAACTTTCCGGCTGTAGTAGGTAACGAGAAAAAATATGTGGCCCAGGCAATGGCGAGCGGTCATCTCTCCGGTGACGGACCTTTCACCAAACGCTGCCACGCTTTTCTCGAAGGAGAGCTTGGTATCCCCAGGGCGCTACTGACCACCTCCTGCACTCACGCCCTCGAAATGGCCGCCCTGCTCCTCGATATTAAACCGGGCGACGAGGTAATTGTCCCATCTTTTACCTTTGTATCGACCATTAACGCCTTTGTGCTGCGAGGCGCCCACCCGGTCTTCATAGATATTCGGCCCGATACCCTTAACCTGGATGAAACCAAACTCGAAAGAGCAATCACGCTCCGCACCAGGGCGATTGTTCCGGTCCACTATGCCGGGGTCGGTTGCGAGATGGACACCATCATGGAAATCGCCAACCGGCACAGAATTGCGGTAGTGGAAGATAATGCGCACGGTCTTTTTGGCAAATATAAGGGCAAGTTACTTGGCACTTTTGGCTGCCTGGCAACCCAGAGCTTTCACGAAACCAAGAATTTTAGCTGTGGCGAGGGTGGGGCGCTTTTAATCAATGACCCGCAATATATCGAGCGGGCCGAAATCATCCGGGAGAAGGGGACCAACCGCAGCCGGTTCTTCCGGGGCCAGATTGATAAATATAGCTGGGTGGACATCGGTTCGAGCTATCTGCCCTCGGAAATGCTGGCCGCCTGCTTGCTAGGCCAGCTTGAAGCCAAAGACTATATCCAGACCCGGCGGCAAGAAATCTGGGAGACCTATTACACTAAACTACAAAATTGGGCCGCCTCGCACGAGGTGACACTGCCGACCGTACCCGGACATTGCGACCAGGCTTACCACATGTTCTATATGCTTTTCCCGTCGCTTGCTAAAAGGCAAGCCTTTATCCTGTACCTGAAAGAACAGGGGATTTTAAGCGTCTTTCACTATCTACCGCTCCATTTGTCCGACCTGGGACGCCGCTTTGGCGGCAAAGAGGGCGATTGCCCGGTTACGGAAGATGTAAGCGACCGTTTAGTCCGTCTGCCTTTCTACAACAAGCTTTCTAAAGCCCAGCAAACAACGGTAATTCAGGCGATTACCCGGTTCTCTTAGCTTAAGGTGTAGAGGTAACATGGAAAATATCCAGGTAGAAAAACTGGAAAACCCAGGGACGCAGCTAACATATAGCTTTAACCTGCCACGCTTTCGGGCCGTTCTCAGGGTGTTAAAACGCCTATACCCTGCCCTTATGATAGCCCTGGCCCTGCTGCCCCTGCTCAATACCGTTATCTTCCTGGCTACAACCGGGGATAATGTTTTAAGCGCCGATTATGTTTTTTATGTAAACACGATAACCCGCATTGCGGAAGGAACCTATGACTGGCTATATTTCCCGCGTGATAGTTTTGTAAACACCCATTTCCTCCTCTTTCCCCTCTTTTTAGAAGTGGTCCTGGCCCTGCTAACTCACTGGAATACCTATTTTACTATTTTTACCGGGGTCGGCATGGCGGTGGTCAAGGTAATCTTACTCTGGGACGCCTGTAATATAGTGAATAACGGCAAAAAAACCTGGTTTCTGCTGCCCCTCTTATCGGCTTTATCTTTTGGCGGCTCGGCCATAGATGTCTTCACGTTCGGGCAGACCAGTGTAACCTGGGGTTTTTGCTTTTTAGGCTTCTCATTTGGTATCTGGTGCCTGGTAAAAATAGAACGAGACTGGCTGACCAGTTTATTAATCGGGCTGGCCGGGATAGTCTCTTGCTGGTCCGGGGCGATCGGTTTTTTGGTATGGCCCGCTTTTTTTGTGATGATGGTGGTCCTAGGCAAGCGCAAGTGGTGGCAATACGCCGCTTTATTCGGCGCGGCGGGCGTTAGTGGGATACCTTACGTTTACTTTCTGATAATAAACCCGGGTCCCAACAAAGCAGCTACCTCGATCGCAAACGCCAACTTCAAATATAACATTTTTGCGACTACCTACGGCTGGCCTTTTTCTAACGGCATCGGGATTAACGTTTTCCCTTACGCGAACGATCCGGCCTTCTGGGCTGGCACCTTCGGTTTAATCGCCGGTCTTTTTGCGATTTTCTTCTACCTGTTAAACTGGAATACCCCGGTGCGCAGACAGTCAGCCCCGGCCTTCGCCTTACTCACTTTTGGTATTCTAAGCCCGTTCGAAATCCTAACTTTCCGGGAATTCATCGGTCCGTGGTACAACCAGCAACTGTTAGTCTACTGGATTGGGCTGGTAATGCTGGCCTATGTCTTGTGGAATAACCGGAAGACCGCGCCCGCCACTTTTGGTTGGATTAAAGGCCGTGTCCGGGTCACGCTCGAAAGATGGCTGCCTACGGCCCTGGCAACCTGGGCGATCGGACTTCTTTTAATAGTGGGGTTCCTCTACGTTACCACCCAGCTTACCTTCGACGATAAAACGATGTTTTTACGGTTGCGCTCCCCGGCAGCCGCCTCCTGCATACGCGAGTATAAAGTCGCTTCCGAAATTTGCGAAGCAACTCTTTACAATGGTTATTTTGCCAGGCCGGTTTCGCTCCTGGCCGCTCCGCTTGAGAAAAATTATATGTCGGTCTTTGCCCCCGACCAGCAGTGGAGTTTGCAGGGCGACTTTATTATCAACGGAAAAGTTACGGTCGAACAGAATCCGAATTATATCTATAAATATTGGCTGGAAAATGTCGTAACCGAACCGCTTCCGTGGCTGCCCATCGCCAGCCAACCGCCTACCCAGGGGGTCTACTGGACCAGCGATGCCGGGGAAACCATGTTGCCCTGGTCCCATTTCAAACATCTCAACCTATTCATGCAATCGCCCAACGCGGTCACCTGGCACCTCACTTTACCCGGCAACCTGAACGAGGCCAATTTTGTAACGGCGGTAACCCTCAGCGATATTAAACCGATCATAAATGCCTCGGATGGGGCGACCTTCCAGATATACGTCCAGGAAAAGGGCCAGCCTGATAAACTGGTCGCCAGTAAATACGTGCCGCCCACCGAACATAGCTGGCAACCAATCTCCTTTTCCTTAAAAGAGTACGCCGGTAAATCAATTTCTTTGCGCCTGACCTCGGATTTTGGAAAAAGTCTTTACGGCGATTCGGGGTTGTTCCAGTACCCGCATATTGACCTCAAACTCGGCCCTGGCGGAATGAAGCCAGTCCCGGCGGAGGACCTGACCCCGTATATTCCGCAGCCGTCCCCAACCGATTTAGTCCTAAATACCCAGAATACAAACCTGTGGAAACCGGCCAATACCGTGCCTGCCAGCGCCCCAGGGGACAGCATGGCAAAATGGGAAGGGCAAAATCCGAATTCAATTACCTATACAAAACCCTTCAACGCCTGCCTTTCGGACTATTCCCAGCTTTATTTAAGGATGGGTGTAGATATGAAAGGTACCGTCAACAGGGTAGTCCGCCTTTTTTACAGGCTTAACGGGAATATCAGTTTTCAACCAGAACCGGTTATTTTGCCCCTTGCACTGGATGGCGACCTGCATAATTACTTTTACGACCTGAAATTACTCTCCCTGGACCCCAAATTGTGCCTGACCGGACTGAATATCCAGGTGCTGGATTTGGGAACGCAGCAGCCTGTAAAGCTCAACTTTCAACTGGCCGATGTCCGGTTTATCAGGAGTCCGCAGGCCCCCCCGTCCCCCCCATCACCGTCCTCCACTTTAACACCACCGGGCCTGGACAGGTCCCTGCCACCCTTTATCACGGTAGACGGCAAAACTCTTACCCAGGCTCAGCTAACGGTTACCACACAGCAACCCCAATTCATGACGGGAACCGACGCGAACTGGCTGGACCCCCAGCCTGAGTATCCCAAATATTGGCCGGTAACCTCCGGAGCGCAAATCTTTTTGTACAGTTCTGTGCCACAAAAGGTCCAGTTCCAACTGACACCGGTCGGTTTTATGGCAAATCCAAAGGCTCCCAACGGGCAAGGAACCCAGGGAACTCTCCAGTTGGTCCTGAACAAGACGCCCCTTCAGGAGAAACCCTTAACCGTAAATACGCCCTATACCATAGATATTGATTTACAGGCCGGTTGGAATACCATCCAGCTTAATTATAAGGAAGGGTTTTACCGCCCGGCGGCCTACGACCCGGCCAGTACCAACCAGAACCAGTGGTCGTTCATGATTTCCGGCATCAATCTAAAAACTGCCCAACCGGGAACTTCGCGAGTTGAAGGGATAGAATATTAAACTATGACCGAGGCTGAAAAGACGAGAATTGTAACGCTGTCGCCGCTGGACGAGGAACGCTTTGGTATCAAGTCGGCCAGGGCCACCATAAACACAGCCGCAGATTTTCCCGAAGTGCTGGAATTTTGCCGGGCCGAAGGTGTCGTTTTCCTGATAGCCCGTTGTCCTACGGGTAATTCTGAAACCGTTCACCTGATGGAGCAAAACGGGTTCAAGCTCATGGATACGCTCGTATATTATGACCGGGACCTAACAAATACCCCGCTGCCCCCCGTTCCAAATAATATTACGGTTGGAACGTTAAGGGCGGGCGAAGAACGCGAAGTGGAAAAGGTAGCCGCGAAAGCTTTTCAAAATTTCGTAGGGCATTATCATACCGACCCCAGGCTCGATAAACGCAAAGCCGACGAGGTTTATTCCTCCTGGGCCATGCGCTGCTGCGCCTCGCGGAAAGTGGCCGAAGTTGTCATCATAGCAAAATACGATGGAAAGATAGTTGGGTTTTACGCCCTCAAACTTACCCCCGACCGGGTCGTGGAAGGGGTCCTGGCGGGTGTCGACCCTTCCGCCCAGGGACTAAAAGTTGGCCGGGCCTTAATAACTGGCGGGCTGGAATGGGGCCTGGCAGCAGGCGCACCCGGGATGAGTATTGCTACCCAGCTTATTAACACTAAAATGCAAAGGGTCTTGCTAAATCTCAGATTTGAACCGGTAGCGAGTTTTTACACCTTTCACAAATGGTTCGACGAATAATCGGTCGAAAAGAGCAGGGGAACCCAGTTGATTTTCCGGGAGAAGGGCGAACTAGAAAGACTTATGCTAAACTCCTGGCAATAAGAATATGCCGGTTGCCTGAACTTTGGAATTCGATTTGGTTCAAGGAAGAACAGGAGGACAATGCTAATGAGCGTGAGCAATCGAATCTTAAACCTGTTGTTTAAGATGCCCAAACCGACCAATCCTAACCCAACCGTTGAACGGGATGTAAAAATACTGATGCCGGACGGGGCCGTGCTGCTGGCCGACCTCTACCGACCGCGCCAAGGATCAAACTACCCGACCGTCCTTATTCGCACCCCTTATGGCCGCCATGGGTTGCTGCCCACCCTTTTCCCGCTCCCCTTTGCCGAGAATGGCTACAACGTCCTCTACCAGAGCACTCGCGGGACTGCCGGGTCGGGAGGCGATTTTGTCTACGCCCGTGACGAACACGCGGACGGCCTGGCTACAATTGAGTGGATTAAGAAACAGGATTGGTTCAACGGCCAACTGGTGACTGCCGGGGCCAGCTATCTCGGCTTTGTGCAGTGGGCGGTGGCGGCCTTTGCCGGACCGGAGCTAAAAGCGATTGCGCCCTTCGTTACGACTTCGGACTTTAACACCTTCCGGTTCCAGGGCGGCACCGTTACCCTCGAAACAATGTTAGCCTGGTCCACCCAGATGACCGAGTTTGCGAAGACCGGGCAGAAGCTTTCCGATTTGTTGAAACAGGGCAAACGGCGAAAAGTCCTGGACAAAGCCTACAACCACCTGCCGCTCAAAGAGGCCGACCGCGAGGTGGTAGGCAAACCCTCCCAGACCTTCCAGGACGTTTTGGCGCACGGTATCGAGGACGAATACTGGAAACCGGTAGATTACAGTGACAGCGTTAAAGATGTGACGGTGCCGGTCAGCCTGGCGGCAGGCTGGTACGACTTGTTCCTCTACTGGCAATTGCAGGATTATAGGCGGCTCCGCGAGGCCGGAAAACAACCCTATCTTTTAATCGGCCCCTGGTTTCACGGCCAGCCCTCCAGTTTTAGCGTGGTCGCTAAAGAAAACCTGGACTGGTTCGACGCGCACGTCAAAGGCAAAACCGAGGTCTTACGCAAAGACCCGGTCCGGCTTTTCGTGATGGGCGCGAACAAATGGCGCGATTTTGCCGATTGGCCGCCCTCGTCCCGTTCTGAGAAATGGTATCTTCAGCCGGAAGGGGGCCTTTCCACCGAAACCCCGCCGCCCTCGGAGCCGGACCGCTACCGCTACAACCCGGCGGACCCGACCCCGGCGGTGGGCGGCAACTCGCTGGGGGTCTATATGGGCCCCAAAGACAACCGCGAGTTGGAGGCTCGCAGCGACGTGCTGGTCTATAGCAGCGCTCCCCTTAAAAAAGACCTGGAAGTAATCGGCCCGGTTAAAGCCGAATTGTATGTGCGGTCGAGCCTGGAATATACCGATTTCTTCGCCCGGTTATGCGTCGTGGAGAAATCGGGCAAATCGGTGAATTTGTGTGACGGCATTATCCGGCTGGAACCGGGTAGCAAGCAGGCTACACCCCAGGAAGACGGTTCACTGTGTGTTAACCTGGAATTATGGCCGACGGCCAACCGTTTCAAAAGGGGCCAGCGGGTCCGGCTGCAAGTGTCGAGCGGAGCGCATCCTCGTTTTCCGCGCAATCCCGGTAGCGGCGAACCGCTGGGTGAGGAAACCACCCTGAAACTGGCCGACCAGACCATTTATCATGACCCGGCCCACCCTTCGGCGGTAATTTTGCCGGTGGTTGATGCCTGAAACCAGGGTTTTCTAGATTTCTGGCTTTTTAGGTTTGTCTCTTAATACTTGGTGTCTTATAAGGTATTACTCTTTTTAGGGGATATGTCTCTTTAACTCAACCTTGACTTGCTTATCTGCCGGAGAATCTGGCCTGACTGAGGTATAATGCCGTCCATGAATAGCGAAATCACATCCCAAACCCAGCCGGACGAAAACACCGGGCAGGCCGTCCGGGAATGGCTGACCCGCTTCGAACCCCAGGTCCCACTCATCCTGATACCTGTCTTCGAAGCCTACGACGACACCCTGGACTGCCTGAAAAGCCTTTTCGAGCATACCCCGGCCGAGGTCCCCATCCTGCTTATTGACGACGGCAGCACCGACCCGCGTATTTCGCAATATTTTGAGCCGCTATCTTTTAAGGACCGCTTTGCCTACCTGCGCAAGACGACCAACAAGGGGTTTGTTGACAGCGTAAATTTGGGTTTTGGACTGGCCGCCGGGGATGTAGTGATTATCAATAGCGACGTGGTCGTACCGCCGCGCTGGCTGGAACGGCTCCGGGCTGCCGCTTACTCCGGCTCGACCGTCGCCACGGCTACCCCGCTCACCAACCACGGCGGGATAATTTCGGTGCCCTACCGCAACCAGCCTACCGGCGAGCTACCGGACGGGTTTTCGCTGGAAACAATTGACCAGAAAATCGAGGAAAGCTCCTTAAAACTCTATCCACCCCTACCGGCGGCAGTCGGCCACTGCACCTATTTCAAACGGATGGCGCTCGACCTTTTGGACGGCTTTGACCCGGTTTTCGCGCCGGGTTATGGTGAAGAAGTAGATTTCTCCCAGCGGGCCATCCTGCTAGGGCTGACCAACGTGCTGGCCGACGACCTCTTTGTCTATCATAAGGGGTCGCGCTCCTTTAATAACCAGGCAGCCCGCCAGCGACTGCGCGACGAACACGACGCCATTATCGAAAAACGCTACCCCTGGTATCTCGCTTCCGTAGGCGAAGCCATGGGCGATACGGATGCCCCGCTCGGCCTGGCTCTCGACCGGGCGCGGGCTGCCATCCTCGGCTACAAGATAGCCATAGACGTGACCTGCCTGGACGCCACCCACAATGGCACCCAGCAGGCTACCCTGGAACTGGTGCGGGCGCTGGCCCAGGCCAAAGCCCAGCGCCAGGACGACCGGACCAGCCTGACCCTGATAACCCGTGACAATGCGGCGGGAGCGTGTCCCCCGGACATTGCCAGACTGGTAAACGAGGTCATAACTGTCACGGAATTAAAGAAACGGCCCCAGCCCGCTTTCGACCTGTTCCACCGTCCTTTCCAGGTTTACGCGCTGGAAGACCTCGAACTCTTACAGCAAACTTCCGCCCGTTTTGTCATAACTCAGCTCGACTCGCTGGCTTACACTGTCCCGGCCTATGCCCCCGACCCCGATTGGTGGGACAAGGTGCGCCGGTTTACCCGCCTGGCTTTTGGGACCGCCGATGGCCTTATCTTTATCAGCGAGGAAGCCCGCCGAGAAGCCGCCCGGCAGGGCCTGGAAGTGACCCCGGACCGGAGTTGCGTGACCTATGTAGGGGTCGAACCACGTCCCGAACCGTTACCGGCCCAACCGTCTGCCGAGATGGAGCGGTTAACCGGGAAACCTTTCCTTTTGATGCTGGGCGCAAACTTCCGCCACAAAAACCGCCTGTTTGGGCTGCGTCTCTTTACAAAGCTGTTGGAGAGTTACAACTGGGAGGGAAACCTGGTCCTGGCCGGACCGGACAAAGCGAAGGGTGGCTCCGCTGCGGCAGAAACCGAGGAATTAAAGCAAAACCCCCGGCTAGCCGACCGGGTAATAGACCTGGGACCGGTGTCTGAAAACGAAAAACAGTGGTTATTAGAAAATGCCGCCCTCTTAATCTATCCCTCGATTGTAGAGGGCTTTGGGATGGTCCCCTTCGAGGCGGCCTGGGTCAACACCCCGGCCCTGACCGGACGCATCTCCGCGTTGGGTGAGGTCTTAGGAGAGGGTGTTATTTACCTTGAGTCGTTTGAACCGGGGGAGGCAGCCGATGTCACCTGGCAATTATTGACCGACCCCAAACTGGCCCGGCAACAGATAGCCGCTATTCGGGCACAGGCCAAGAAATTTAGTTGGGAGAAAGTTGGCGAAAAGACCTGGGAATTCTACCGGCAAATCCTGGGGAAAGCACCGCATCTATCAAAGACAATTAACCGGCAGCTCGCCCAATATACCCATCTCGAAAACGAACACCATAAATTACAGGTATGGTCGGCAGAATTAAACCAGCAACTGGTGGCGCAAGGCCAGAAACGGCTGGCACCCAGGCTGAAAAAGTGGCTTACCCGCAAATAACTAAAACCAGCACACAATTTGCTGGCTACCCGGAAACTGAGTTCAAAATTAGCTGGTTAAAATTTAGAGTATAGTTTATAATTAGATATAAGTAACTTTGTCGTTTGCTCGTGGATTCTTTAATATAGGAATAAGCTTTATATCTAAAGATTATACTGACAGGTTGTTATGTATTACAATTCTCCCCCTGTGAGTTTCTTTAATAGGACTTTGCTTGAAACACTCTCTTTGAGGTAGTTTAACACCTTACGCTGCCTTTTCCAGGCTCAAAGCGAAAACCGTGTTCTAGAAAAATACGGGTCAGTTTTCCTTTGGAAACTTTTGAAAACTAAACGGTACCTGTAGAGCAATAACCACAGCACCTGATGCCCCTGCCATGCTTTGCTTGAAACCTGTTATGGATACTAACTAGATGGCAATAACACAAATAGAGACTGTACCGGGAAGTACCGAGGCTAAACCAAGAGAAAATCTAGGTTTTATAGAGTTACTCAGGGGCGTGGCCGCCCTTCTGGTAGTATGGGACCACCTGATAGGGGCTTATACCACCAATCACGGCATAGACTTCACACCGGTTAATATAGTGCGCGATTATATAACGAAGCCCCTGGCTATAATCCAGGATTTCGGCTTCCTGGCGGTAGTCCTCTTTTTTGTAATCAGCGGGTTTATCATTTCCCACATAGCCCAACGGGAAAGTCACCTTGAATTTGCCATTAAACGCCTCTTCAGGATTTATCCACCTTTTATAATCTCGATTGTCATTACGGTTGCGGCTAATTTCGGCTATCAATATCTTACTGGAGAAAAATCACCGATTACGAGTTATTCCTCCCTGGACTATCTGAGAGCTATGACCCTGGTCAACTGGGTATTGACCCCTCAAAATCCTATATCGGGGGTAGCCTGGACCTTAGTGATTGAGGTATTATTTTATATAATGTCGCTGGCCTTTTTAAGGTTGGTTCAAAAACGCCCGGTAATCGCCAACGTGGGAATGGCGGGGCTTTGCCTGGTTATAATCCTTGTATCCCATAACCTTGGGGCTAATTTCTTTTTGTTTGCGGTTTCGGTTTCCTATATTCCATTCTTGCTGAGCGGTCAGGCGCTATATTTCTTGTGGGCCAGGAAAGTCAACTTTAAAGTTTATGCGTTATTGTTTATAATAGATTATCTAGTTTTAATTCAGGGCATTAGAAACATAAATAATCAGTTCTACCCGGAAACAAACTCGTATGGCGTTTCTTTTATCTATGTGTATCTATTCTTTGTAATCTGTGTTTGCCTGGAGAGGTATCTTAAAATTCCAGTCCTTTTTAAATTTTACTCTAAAATTAGCTACTCAATTTATCTTTATCATGGGGCAATAGGGATATTAACCTTAAATTTACTATACAAACGGATTGGATTCGTACCGGCCCTTGTCATAGCGTGCGCCCTGGTAACTCTTGTCAGTTATATTTCGTGGCGCTTTATCGAAAAACCCTCTCAGAAATGGGCCCGGATTTTAGCCAGGCGGTTTAAGCTAAAAGTTTGATAACACTTTGGAGGATTTTGGAAACCGGAGGTAAGGAAATCACCATAAGACCCGGCCAGGACGGTGGTGAGAGAGCGTGAGTGGTAAGAACGAATCTGGTAAGCTACCGTTACGCCTCTGCAATAATGAAGTAAGGTAAGCAGCTCTTAGAAATAGGTTATGGATAAAATCGAAAAACAACAGCTCAACCAAAGCATCAAAACCGAAGAAGAAGAATCTATATCCGCCAAGAAATCTACCTTCCTGGACCCAAGACTTAAACAGGGTTATTCTTTCCTTCTAAAATTCTTAACACCCCTAAAAAAATTTATAATTTCCTATCTAAAAGCTTTAACGATAATAACCTGGATGGTGGTTACCATTATCGAGGTTATTACTGTCACTCAACCCATAAACCCCCAGGATAAAACAATCAGCCTGGATGCTTCCTGGATTATCGGTCTACCGGCCCAATTGCAAAATGGTGCCTGGAGCGGGCGCGATTTTTACTTCACCTATGGCCCTTTGTGGCAGGTTATAACGCTAATCGGCTCCAATTTTAGTAACAGCACCACTATTGACGGAAGCCCCACCATAAACCTGGCTATCTCCATCCTGGAAATAGGTTTGATCGGCCTGAGTGTAGCTTTAATCCGCCAGCTAAATGCCCGGCATACATTCATTCTGCTGGCGGTTATTTTTGTGCTAAACTTTCAGGGGAATATGCTGTTTGCCCGCCCCATGTCAACCGTAGTCTGTATTCTGTTGGTCCAGAGATGTCTGGCCTCGCCCTCGCCTAGAAACCGGGTAATCTGGGCAGTCTCCGGTGGCCTCGCCTTTATGCTGGCCCAACTGATTTCCGCCGACCTGGGCGTCTATACGGTATTGGGGGCAATTGCAGCGCTGCTATTCTTTACTGTGGCCAGTTTTTTCAAAGAGCGTTTGCACCGGCCCGACCTGTTAACCCCACGTATTTATTTGACTACTCTGGGGATAGTGGTAGGGACTTACCTGGCTGCAAATATTTTAACAAGTCTTGTATTTAGCCTGACTTCATCAAATTACCAGGGATTTTTCGACTACCAGATTTACAACTACGAAATCATTCGCGGTTACAGCTATACCATGGGCGGTACGGTATGGCAATTATCTGCTATCACTACAATAGCCCTAATCGCAACCGTAATTTTTGTGCTTTGCCTGATTGGTTTTAGTTTTACCAGGATAGGCGTTGCCGATATTTATTTGCTGATATGTCTGGCCGCTAGCGGGCTATTCCAGCTAAAGGGTATCACCGTTCGAAGCGACCTTGGGCACATCATGCTTGGGACGCTGCCCCTTGTCTTTTTATTCATGATTATCGGGCTCATTGGTAAAGAGCGAGGCTGGTACAGGCATTTTATCTTTAAAGGCGCCTGGTTTGTGCTGGCCTTTTTCTTATTGGCCGGCTGGCCCAGTGCAACCCTCAGGACCATTACTCAAGTAGGCTCGGTGGTAGACGGCACTATTTCTCTTTCAGGGCAAATCCAAAAATTAACCACCGGCCACTTGCCTATCAGTAATGTGATACCGGCGGGGCTCGACAAGGCTATAGACCCCACCAAAGCTATCCTCAGCTTTCCCCAGGATACTTTCATCCCGATAGCCCTGAATAAAAAAATGGTCGGACCCGTCCACCAGGCCTATTCCGCCTTTACCCCGGCCTTGCAGCAAAAGTATGTGAGCGACCTGCAACGTCTGAAAAATACCTTCGAAGTTGTTTACGGGCTGGATTCGTTATCGGCGTCAGCGCTTGAGAACGTCCAACAGGTAACGCGGGTGCCGATCATTTTTGAATATCTTTATCGCAATTACACTCTCAAAACCCCGCAGGTTTTTGATGGAAAATATGTCTTGCTCAAGCCGCGACCAACCCCTAACGACTTTGTAGCAACCGATATACCTTTCGAGGTTACAAAGCCCTGGGACGGTAAACTAGAGACCATACGCCTTACCAAACCGGCAACCTGTAGCATGTTGCGCGTGACACCAAAGATTAACTATCCTATTTTAAGCCTGATAGGCCGCCCTACCCAGTTAAATGTGAAAATCTGGCGAGGCGGGAAAATCACCCAGCAAACCTCGCTGGTTACAATCGAACCAGGAAAACCTTTTTCGACGTATTTGAGCCTGATTGACCCGGACAAGTTTTACCAGATTTTCGCAACTTCCCAACCGGTCCAGACCAAAGAAGTGGACAGCTTACAGTTTCAGCCGTTAAGCGATGTTTTCTTGAGTATGGCGCCTTCGTCCGTTGATATTAGCAAAATAGAATGTATAACCTTTAAATAGCGAAATGAATTTTAACTACAAACAGATTCTAATAACCGGTGGAGCAGGCTTTGTAGGTTCTAACCTGGCAATGTGGTATAAGGCCGCTCATCCGGGCATAGAGGTCACCGTAGCCGATAATTTAAAACGGCGTGGCTCTGAGCTAAATCTCCCGCGTTTGCGCCAGGCCGGTATCAAGTTTGTTCACGCCGATATACGCAACCCGGAAGACTTAAGCTTTGGCAACCAGACCTTTGACCTGGTCCTGGAATGTTCGGCGGAACCTTCGGTCCTCGCCAGTTACACCGAGGGTCCGACCTACGTCATAAATACAAACCTCACTGGTACAATAAACTGCCTGGAACTGGCCCGGCGTCACCAGGCCGATTTTGTCTTTCTCTCGACCAGCCGGGTTTATCCTGTAAAGAATCTAAACCGGGTAAAAGTCAAAGAAACTCCTGACAGGTTCGTTATCGAACCCGACCAGGAGATATTAGGGGTGTCTACTGCCGGTATAGCCGAGAATTTTCCCCTGGAAGGTTCGCGTTCACTTTACGGGGCGACCAAACTCTGTTCCGAACTGGTGATAGCCGAATACGGCGATATGTACGGCCTCCGCTACGTAATAAACCGTTGCGGTGTCCTTACCGGCCCCTGGCAGATGGGCAAATCCGACCAGGGCGTCTTCGCCCTTTGGCTGGCCCGTCACTACTTCAAACGTGAATTGAGCTATATCGGGTGGGGCGGGCGGGGCCAGCAAGTGCGGGACTTACTGCATATTGACGACCTGGCCCGGCTACTGGATGTGCAACTGGCTTCTTTTGATAAGGTAGCGGGTCAAATTTACAACGTGGGCGGCGGCGAAGCTTCCAGCCTATCATTACTGGAAACTACCAGGCTTTGCCAGGAGATTACCGGGAACAAAATCCCTATCAAATCCGACCCTGAAAATCGTCCCTCCGACCTGCGGCTTTATATAACGGATAATAGCCGGGTCACCGCCGCTACCGGTTGGGCGCCGGTTTACAGCCCTCTGCAAACCCTGGAAAGCATTTACCAGTGGATCCGGGATAACGAACCGCTGGTAGCCCCTTTATGGGCTAATTAGTTGGTCAGGTAAGACAATAAGACTAGAAAAGAGTAAATTCTAAATTATGAGCGTGGCAATAGTAACAGGTTCAGGTGGACTAATCGGCTCCGAGACAGTCAGGTCTCTTTGCGATAAAGGCTTTGAAGTGGCCGGTATTGATAACGATATGCGCCGGACCTTTTTTGGCGCGGAAGCCTCGACCAGTTGGAACCAGCACGACCTTGAAAAGAATTATCCCAACAACTACAAACACCACAACCTCGATATACGGGACCAGTCAGGTATCTTTAGCATCTTTGAAAAATATGGGACGGCCATCGAACTGGTGGTCCATACCGCGGCCCAACCCTCTCACGACTGGGCGGTCAAGGAACCTTTTACCGATTTCACGGTCAACGCCAACGGCACCCTGACCATGCTGGAAGCGACCCGTAAATACTGCCCCAACGCAGTATTTATCTTTACTTCTACCAACAAAGTCTACGGCGATACCCCGAACACACTCCCCCTGGTCGAGCTTGAAACCCGCTGGGAAATCGACCCGGCCCACCCCTTTTACCAGGGTATTGACGAATCTATGAGTATTGATACCTCGCTGCATTCGTTATTCGGGGCTTCCAAAGTCGCGGCAGACGTGATGGTCCAGGAATATGGCCGTTATTTCGGAATGCGGACGGTCTGCTTCCGGGGCGGGTGTCTGACCGGACCCAACCACTCCGGTACGGCCTTACACGGCTTTCTCTCTTACCTGATGAAGTGCGTTTACCTGAATAAGCCTTATACTATCTACGGCTACAAAGGTAAGCAGGTGCGTGATAACATCCACAGCGCCGACCTGGTGGCCGCCTTCTTCGAGTTTTACAAGGCTCCCCCGGCAGGCGGGATGCCCGGCGGCGAGGTTTACAACATGGGCGGTTCGCGCTTTAGCAACTGCTCGATGCTGGAAGCCATCCAGCTTTGCCAGGAAATAACCGGTAAGGAGTTGAGTTATACCTACACCGAGACCAACCGCATCGGTGACCACATCTGGTATATCAGTGATATTAGCAAATTCCAAAAGCACTATCCGCAGTGGCAGCAGAAATACAACGTGCGCCAACTGCTGGAAGATATTTATGTAAAGAACGCCGAACGCTGGTTGGCGACTGAGAAGGCGGTATAAATTGGCAAGTGAAAAACAACTCGAAGAAATCTACCAGCGCCGGTTTTCAGAGGACATTCAATTCCGCCAGCGGATGTGGAAATTGCTCTGCCGGGAATTCTTCCAGAAATATATACCCACGAACAGCACCGTCCTGGAACTGGCCGCAGGTTACTGCGAGTTTATCAATAACATCCAGGCGGGTAGGAAGATTGCCGTTGATTTGAACTCGGAAGTGGTTAATTATGCCGACAAAGACGTGCAGGTTACGGTTACCTCTACGACCAATATGGCGGCTATCCCCGACCATTCGGTTAATATCGCCTTTACCAGCAACTTTTTTGAACACCTGACCCGTGACGAGATTGTCCAGACCATCCGAGAAGTCCGACGCATCCTGGTAAAAGGCGGCCAGTTTCTAGTCTTGCAACCGAATATCCGGTTTTGCCAGCAGGATTATTGGATGTTTTTCGACCATATCACACCTCTCGACGACCGCAGCCTCTCTGAAGCGCTTGAGACAAACGGGTTTAAAATTAAGCAGACCATCGTCCGTTTTCTGCCTTACACGACAAAAAGCCGTCTGCCCAAGGGTCTATTCTTGATCAAGGCCTATTTGAAGATACCATTGGCCTGGCGCTTCCTGGGACAACAGAGCTTTATCGTGGCGCAGGTGACCGACCAGGCTTAAAATATAATCGTTAATTTAGATTAAGTTAGTATCATCCTGAAAAGGAAAATTTATGAGATTATCTATAGTAATTCCGGCCCATAACGAAGAAGAAGTTATTTATAACACCGTATCGGCTTTATGCACTGCCCTGACCAGGGAGAATATCCCTTACGAAATCCTGGTAGTAAACGACCACAGCAGCGACGGTACCGAAAATGTTTTGAACCGGTTGACCCTTGAATATAGCAATGTACGTTGGGTAAGTAATCTCAAACCGGGCGGCTTTGGCTATGCTATCCAGACGGGGTTAGAGGAATTCCAGGGGGACGCGGTCTGTATCGTGATGGCGGACGCTTCGGACGACCCTAAAGACGTGGTGAAATATTACCGGAAGCTCGAAGAAGGCTATGAGTGCGTCTTTGGCACCCGCTTTAACCGGGCCAGCACCGTGGTAGATTATCCGCCTCATAAACTAATCGCCAACCGCGCCGCCAACTGGTTTATAAAGCAACTATTCGGGCTAAAGTATAACGATGTAACCAACGCTTTCAAATGCTACCGGCGGGAAGTTATTGAGGGGATAAGCCCCATTCTGGCCTGTCACTTCAATCTCACGGTGGAAATGCCACTCAAAGCCATCGTGCGCGGTTATTCCTACACGGTCGTGCCGACCAACTGGTATAACCGGACCTATGGTGTCTCAAAGCTCAAGCTAAAGGAAATGGGCAGCCGCTACCTGTTTATAGTCTTATATATCTTCCTTGAAAAACTGCTTTCGCGGGGCGATTACCACCGTTCCAAGGCTCCTCAAAAAGTATCCAAAATAACTTAGAGCAACTCTAAATCTGACGGCCTCTATCCTCTACCTCTAATTACCTATTTCATCAACCTATTTTTGAGGGTGCCTATGGTTTTGCCGACCTGGTTAGTAAGCCGGACGGTAGGATTATTTTGCAGAGTAGCTAAATTCTGATGTTCGGTTTCTAGCTGGTTGGTAAGCTGGGCTACCTGCTCGGTAAGGTACTTGATCTGGCCTAACAGGTCGGTCTGCTGGTCGGTCAGTAGCTGAGTATAGTCGGTAAGTTCCAGGACTCGCTTTGAAAGCTCATCCCTATGTTTAGTCACGTTCCCGATGTGCTCATTAAAACTTTCCTGGGCCAGCAAATATTCCTTATCCTTCTGAGCAACAATGGCGGTAATATATTCCTGGGTTTCCTCCATCTTCTTCTTATAAGCTTCGTAATTTTCATCAAAGCTCGCCTGCATCCTGGTAGCTTCCCTTTTGATATGGGCAAACATGTCGTTGTCAGGCTCAAGATAAACTGAAGGATCGGTCGTTTCAACCTTTACATCCGAGCAAAGGGCGATAAAAAAGGTGGGTTCTTTTGTAACTTCCACCTGCACGCCGAGGTCCGAATGAGATTGGCTGACTACCCGGAAATCTTTAAAGTTCTGGCGATAATCGTATATAAATGACCCACCCATCGGGTTCTGCCCGTAATAGCTGATATTCGAAAAATATTTCTTAAGAAGGGTATCCAATTCCTCGAAATCGAGTTCTTTGACATGATAGGGGTTATGGAAATCCGCGGCTTCGGAATAAATGACACGGTTTGGGCTGGAAATAATCAGAAGGCCATCAGGACGCAGGATACGTTTAATCTCGCTTAACATTTCATCGTGCTTATCGTGATGTTCGATAGTTTCGAAGGAAACCACCACATCAAGGCTATTATCCTCTACCGGGATAGCATCGGCGGAACCTACTTTAAAACTGAG
>Ga0097682_1000917_pt1 | contig 37797 bp, 29 predicted proteins | sample ThiBio_1000_biof_2_FD_72843 | JGI IMG/M metagenome (GOLD analysis project Ga0097682, IMG submission 72843) | Wastewater bioreactor microbial communities from Cape Town, South Africa - Thiocy_cont_1000_biof - 1398105538229 (version 2) (version 2) ...
TTCGATCAGCAGGACCCGTTGTTGCAGGCAGACATCAATAGCCAGCTGGGCTTTACCATCAACCAGGAAGAGCTAAAAGAAGCCGAAGGGATATTGGATACCTGGCTTGTCCTCGGCAAACAGAGTTCCGAAGACCAGGGTATAACGACAGAGCGGTATTGGCTCTTTGGCGCTACTACCCGCCGCTATGCGCTCATCCTCCAATTCATCGTACGGGGACAGGGAGCACAGCTTAGCCTGACACCCGGACTGCGCATTCGCGCCGAGCTGGTCTTTTTTCCTTCCACAGCCCCGCTACGCGCCCTGATCAAACGTCAGATACAAGCCGACACCAACAGCGACGGCCAAGGTTTTTCCAACTGGAAAGAGGTGGCAGATTCTACCACCGCAACGGTCTCCGTTCTGCCTTTCGATGGACCACGGCCTTATATAGTACATCGTCTGACCCCTGTACTGCATGGACAGCAATGGTGGCTAAAAGACGAAGAGCAAACCCTTATGCCCATTAAAGAGAATTTTCGCCCCATCTGGAAAGTTCTATCGCTCAGTGGCGGGGAGCCGCTCGATATGGCGCTCATTGGAAAAGACAGGACATTTGAACCCATCGGCGTATGGCACGACCGTCAATATAAAATAATCTAACCCCTGCAGACAAGACATGACCACTCCCTGGAACAATATTCTGCACACCGCCCTGCTAGGCACCGACAAACAATCCCTCCGGGCGGAGGAGCTGGGGGAAGATCTTTCTCCGATGGCAGAGCAGATAGTCACATCGGACAAAGAAGAAAAGTTCTTACAAATAGCAGCGCTGGCCTTTAACTACCGGCAGGCCGGTTTCATCCCACAACATAAAGAAAGCGCACAGCTTTCAAAACCTACTCCCGAAGACAAGCCATATTGCAGCCCGCAGGCCATGCAGGTCCTGGCTGATGTGCTGGAGGAAGAGAATACAGCGTTATTGGCCTTGTGGCTGCAGCTTTGCCGCAACAGCGGACAACTCGCTCGACCAGAGATCCTGCCCGCACTCCTGCAGCGGTGCATTACACATAAACACCTTCGTGAGGATATCCTTACTTGCGGCGGACAACGGGCCCGCTGGCTGGCAACGCTGAACCCCGACTGGTCCATGCTGCCGGGATCGGAAGACTCAGCCGAACAACAATGGCAGACCGGCACACCCGAACAACGCCGGGATGTCTTACAACAATTGCATAAGTCCGATCCCGCCAGGGCGCTGGAATGGCTACAGGCCACCTGGGCGCAAGAGGATGTCAACAGCAAGACAGACCTGCTTCGAAGCCTTTCCGCGAGTCCTGGTCCCATAGACCTCCCTTTCCTGGAAGGACTTTCTGTCGACAAGAGTAAAAAGATCCGGGAGGAAGCGACACTCCTCCTGAAAAGGATACCCGCTTCCAATCTCATAAGAAAATACAGCGAAGCCTTGCAACAAAGGCTCAAACTAAAAAAAGAGCGGTCGCTGTTGGGGATGCTCTCCAAGACCGCGCTGGAGATTGTGCCGCCCGCCGACGGACAGGAGCTTTCACCCATCCTCGTTCAGTCGGGCATCGAAAAGCTGAGCAATAAGAAAGAGTATTCAGACGAAGAGTTTATCTGCTACCAGCTCATGTCGTATATTCCTTTGGACTTCTATACCTCCCTCTGGCAAAAGACACCGGAGGAGGTGGTGAAGCTGTTCAACGACGACCCGCTGGGCAAAAAACTAATTCCGGCATTGGTGCTTTCTACCGTCCATTTTGCCGAGCCAAAACATGCGGTGCCGCTGATGCAGTTTTCATCTACCTTTTACCTGGACCTGTTGCCATTATTACAGCCACAGCAACAGGAGTTCTATAGTAACAAGTTTTTTGCGACATCACCGGATGCCATCATACAATATTCCACCCGCAGGGAGACTGAATGGGGACTGGAGCTGACAGAGTCTATCCTCCGCCATGCATCAAAAGATCCCTATCGATATAGCAAGATTTTTTTTAATAAGATCATAGCGCTGATCCCTGTGGGGGCCACGGCGGTATTGGATAAGATACAACCAGATACACTTCCCGCAGGTGCATCCGGCAACTGGCCCTCTATCAGCGATGCTATTCGTACACTTCTTTTACTCAAAACCCAAACCATACAGGCCTTTAATAAATAATTCATATGTCAACGATCCTCCGTCAACACGCCGAACAACTCTATGCGCTCGAACTGGAAGAGCTGCGCAAACAGGACAGCGGCCAGCGGCCGCCAAGCTGGAAGCTCTCTCCTCAATCTGTAGTCGACTACCTGGTAGGCAAAAAGCTAAAGAACGGCTTCGAAGTCTCCCCCAAGTACATCGGTAACAAGCGCCTGATGGAAATAGCCGTCGCCACGCTCACCACAGACAGGGCGCTCCTGTTATACGGCCTCCCCGGCACAGCCAAAAGCTGGGTCAGCGAACACCTGTCGGCAGCCATCAGCGGCGACTCCACCATGATCATACAGGGTACAGCGGGTACTTCCGAAGAAGCCATCCGCTATGGCTGGAATTATGCCCGCCTCCTGGCAGAAGGTCCTTCCGAAAAGGCATTGGTGGAAACACCGGTCATGCGGGCTATGAAAGATGGCAAGATCGCCCGTATTGAAGAATTGACCCGCATCGGCGCCGACGTGCAGGATACCCTTATCACCATCCTCTCGGAAAAAACGCTGCCCATACCCGAGCTGAATACAGAGGTACAGGCCGTAAAAGGATTCAACGTCATTGCCACGGCGAACAATAGAGATAAAGGCGTCAATGAGCTGAGCAGCGCTCTCAAACGTCGCTTCAACACCGTCATCCTTCCTGTCCCGGATTCCATAGAAGAGGAGATAGACATCGTCCGCCGCAGGGTGGAGAGCTACGAAAAAGCAATGGAGCTACCCGCCGAACCACCGGCCTTACAGGAGATACGCCGCATTGTCACCATCTTCCGCGAGCTGCGTAATGGCGTGACACAGGACGGCAAGACAAAGATCAAAGTACCCGGCGCCACACTCAGCACGGCAGAAGCTATTTCGGTAGTGAACAACGGTCTTGCGATGGCAGCCTACTTCGGTGACGGCACCCTGAAAGCAGCCGATATCGCCGCCGGCATCATCGGCGCAGTAGTAAAAGACCCTGTACAGGACGCCATTGTCTGGAAAGAATATCTGGAGACGGTGGTAAAGACCAGGGACGATTGGAAAGATATTTACAGGGCCTGCCGCGACCTCTAAACTGACAACAATGGCTATTCATATCTTGGGTATACGACACCACGGACCCGGCTCAGCCAGGAATGTACAACGCTTCCTGCAGTCGGTGAAACCCGATATCGTTTTGGTGGAAGGCCCTCCCGAAGCAGACCCCATCCTGAAATGGGTAGGGCATGCAGAGCTTAAACCCCCTGTCGCCATTCTATGTTACAGGCAGGACGCGCCCCAACAATCCGTTTTCTATCCTTTTGCCGAATTCTCCCCGGAATGGCAGGCTATCCTCTATGCACAAACGCAGCCTATTCCCGTCCGGTTCATCGACCTCCCGATATCACATCAGTTCGCGCTGGAGTCGCCTGCCGAACCCGCACAACCATCACGGCAAGCCGAATCCCTCGAGTCCGCGGTAGCGGACAATAATCCAGGCCGACGCCCTACGGTCGCCGACCTTGCCACCGCCGCAGGTTTCGACAACCACGAAAAATGGTGGGAACATATGTTCGAGAACCGCAGCAGCAACGAACCCGTATTCGACGCCGTCGCCGAGGCGATGCAGGCGCTCCGCGAAGTGCCGCAACCGGAGGAGGACAGGCCGGAAAAATGCCGGGAAGCCTATATGCGCCGTTCGATCCGCCAGGCCGAAAGAGAGATGTTCCAGAACATCGCCGTCATCTGCGGAGCATGGCACGCCCCCGCCTTGTCCAATATGCCTCCCCGCAAAGAAGACGACGAACTGCTAAAAAATCTTCCAAAGGTAAAGACAGACACGACCTGGATACCCTGGACCTACCAACGTCTCAGCTTTGCAAGCGGTTATGGCGCCGGTATAAGTTCTCCGGGCTGGTACGATCATATCTGGCATTATCCGGAAGACAACGGCATCCGCTGGATGGCCAGGGTCGCCAACCTCTTCCGCGATCAGCAGATGGATACCTCCGTAGCCCATGTCATGGAAGCCGTACGCCTGGCGGGCGCCCTTGCCGCGCTGCGTGGACTACCCAAAGCAGGATTGGAAGAGCTGAACGAAGCCACCCTCAGCGTTCTTTGCAATGGAGAGGACATCCTTCTGAGCCTGATCCAAAAAAAACTCATCGTCAGTGACAGGATAGGGGAGACCCCCACAGAAATACCAAAGCCGCCTCTGCAGATGGACATAGAAAAGCTGCAGAAAAAGCTGCGGTTACCACCAGCGGCGGACTGGAAAGATTACACGCTCGATCTGAGAAAGGACACCGACCTGGAAAGAAGCATTTTTTTACACCGCCTGCAGATGATAGGTATTAACTGGGGACAGCAGCAAACAGCCTCCGGCAAAGGGACCTTCAAAGAACAATGGCGGCTGCAATGGGACCCGGGCTTCTCCATCGACATCATCGAAAAAGGCAGCTATGGCAATACCCTGGAAGAGGCCTCCAACGCCTTTGTCATACGACAGGCCGAAGCTTCCACCTCACTGGGTGAAGTTACGCAGCTCCTGGAAAACGCACTGCCCGCCGAACTGTCCAGGGCCATCGACACGCTGATCCTTCGGGTCAATAACCTTGCCGCCGCCAGCGGAGATATACTGCAATTGATGAAGGCCCTTCCCTCACTGGCGGGTATCAGCCGGTATGGCAACGTGCGCAAGACAGATGCCGAACAGGTGCTGAGCATCGTAGACAGCATGGTCACCCGCATATGTATCAGCCTGCCCGCGGCCAGCACAGGCATCGACGAAGAGGCCGCCGCGAATCTAAAAAACCTGATCACAGCCATCAACGAATCCCTGAATATTTTGCAGGACCAGTTGTTAACACAACAGTGGCAGCAGTCCATATCCGCCATCGCCCATTCCACGCAAAGCGCGCCCCTTATTGCAGGCTATTGCACCCGGCTGTTGTCGGACCACCAGCTGCTCACCGGCCAGGACCTCGTAAAAGTCTTTTACTATGCCATGTCCACCAGCACCGCTCCGGCAGACGCAGCAGCCTGGCTCGAAGGATTCCTGACAGGCTCCGGGTCCTTGCTCCTGGTAGACGAAGATCTTTGGGGCGTCGTCAATTCGTGGATGGGCGGCCTGGAGCCAGCAACATTCACCGATATTCTCCCGCTCCTTAGAAGAAGCTTTAGCCACCTCTCTCCCCCGGAAAGAAGACGGCTGGGAGAAAAAGCAAGGACAGGTGGGGGTAGCGCCATCCTGGCGACCTCCGAAACAGACATCGACCCGGCAAGGGGTCGTATGGGCATTCCCGTTGTATTGCAACTATTAGGGCTAAACCCAAAAATCTCGGTAAAGAATGGATAACCATGAAGAACAGCTTCGCCGGTGGCGATTAATATTGGGAGGCCAGTCCAACGACGGCACAGGCCATACATTGCAAAACCGTGATATAGAAATGGACAAGGCGCTGGAAGCCCTCTATGACAGCACCCGTCAGGGCGGTCTGGGTCCTTCTTCTCCCAATGTAGCCCGCTGGCTGGGCGATATACGCAGTTTCTTTCCCTCCTCCGTAGTACAGGTCATGCAAAAGGACGCCCTGAAAAGACTGGACCTTACCCGGATGCTGCTGGAAAAAGAAATGCTGGAAAACATCGAGCCGGATGTACACCTCGTAGCCTCGCTGATGACCCTTAGCCATGTCATTCCCGACAAGACAAAAGACACAGCCCGCCAGGTCGTCCGAAAAGTAGTGGATGAATTGATGCGCAAGCTGGCCGAGCGTACCCGGCAGGCTATAACAGGCAGCCTCAATCGCAGCACGCGCAACCGCCGCCCCCGCCATAATGAGATCAACTGGCCGGCAACGATCCAAAAGAACCTGAAACATTACCAGCCGGAGTACAAGACCATCATCCCCGAGACGAAGATCGGCTATGGCCGTAAACGTACTTCCCTAAAAGATATCGTCCTTTGCCTGGACCAATCGGGTTCGATGGGCGCCTCCGTCGTATACTCCGGCATCTTCGGTTCGGTCATGGCGTCCATCCCCGCCATACGGACCAAAATGGTGGTATTCGATACCGCCGTGGCGGATCTTACAGAAGAGCTGTCCGACCCCGTAGACCTGCTATTTGGCGTACAGCTGGGCGGCGGAACGGACATTCATGCGGCGCTTACATATTGCAGACAGATCATTACCAGGCCAGCAGATACCGTTCTCGTATTGATAACAGATCTTTATGAAGGAGGTGACAATGCCGGTATGCGCAAACGGGCGGCCGAGCTGGTAGCCGCGGGTGTACAGCTTATCGTACTGCTGGCCCTGAACGATGACGGCGCACCAGGTTACGATCATGGCAATGCGCAATTCCTGTCGGACCTGGGTATCCCCGTTTTTGCCTGTACCCCCGACAAATTCCCCGACCTCATGGCTGCTGCCCTCAACAAGCAGGACATCGGCCTCTGGGCGGCCAAAGAAGATCTTGTCCTAAAAAAATAATTCTGGCGCTACTATTTTTTCAGCAGCTCGAGCAATTTTCTATCCAGCTTGTGCCCATACCAGTCTTCATACGCCACATCTTCTCTGCCCGGATCCAATATCCCAAAGTCTCCGATGAAATTCCAAAGCGAAAGACCGATCTGATGGGAAGAAAGTATATCCACCACATCCGTAAACCAGGCGATGAATACAGCGTGGGGCGTCTTCTTCCAGCATCCGGCCTCACCGCAATGCACACCTACTCCCTTTTGCATCAGTTCGATCCAGGGTTTATAATAGTTTTCCAGCATGCCGCGGTTGAGGTCCTGATCTCCCACCCTACCCGGCCATACAGGCGTCGGTAAATGTTCCGGGTCCTTATTGGCCCATGGCGCTTTATAATGAGAGATGGCATGAGGGAAATATCCCCGGCAGCTTTGCGCAATATCCAGATCGACCAGCTCAGGCACCACCAGGTTCCCGACGCCATTCCCGTCCGCAATGATCAGGGCATGTGGATTTTCTTTCCGGATGGCTTCCGCAGCAGCCTTGGCCACTTTCCTGTACACATCTCCCGGTACAGGCGAGGACTTCGAATGCTGGTCGTTCATATCCTCCCGCATAGCCGGTTCATTCAGCAGGTCGAAGCTTATCTTTTGGGGAGACGTGTTCTTATACAGACCGGCCCACATATTCCAATGCCAGCAGAAGGCATCCAGGGCAGCCTGGTCCTTCCATAGATTAAAGGGCTCGTGCCATCCCGCATTGATACAATAGCCCGGCGCCCTATGCAGGTTGAGACAGACATGTATGCCATATTTATGGGCCATCGCCACCAATGCCTGGATCTTCTCTATCATCTCAGTACTCACATTGTTTACCTCGCCCGCCGTTATGTCCCGGTCTCCATCAAACGCCAGGTAATGCGGATAGGCCATGGGTATTCGTACAAAATCAAAACCCCAGTCACGCATCCATTTGAAATGCTCCTCTTTTGTAATATCCCTGTGGACGCTGGGATCAGGACCAAAAAAATCCAGCAAATTGAAACCCTTCCACTTCGGCAGTTTGTTGGCGTAAGGGCCGCCCCCCGGCGCGGATGCCGACAGTGTACCCATCCCAGCCGCCGCCAATGCCGCCTTCTCAGCCAAAGACAGCCCCAGTGTGATCATCCCCGTTTGTTTTAGAAAAGTCCTGCGACGCATACCCATAGTTTAAAACCAACCCCATCGTCAGAGGCCAGTCATGTTCAAGAATTGATCTCGACCTAAATCTAACACATTTGCCGGAAGAATGGTGGGAATTGAGCTTCGTCAGGGCTGCTTCGTCACGGAGCTTCGCTCATAACCTTCGTTGGTTCCAACACTGTTGGACCCGCCTCGGTTGCCTCGGTCATAACCTTCGCCTTTTCCAGGGACTCGGTTACGGACAAGCCGCCCGTGGCGGCTTATGGCATAGTAATTGTCGCGCTAAAACGAACCCCATTACCAATTGAACCCACAAGTTTATATAGAGACAGACCGGCTACTATTACGCGGATGGCGACCCACGGACTATGAACCCTTCATTCAGATGAATCTGGACCCCGCCGTGAGAAAATACTTTCCCAATCTCCTCACCCGGGAAGAATCAAAAGCCCATATTACCACCATTGAAAAAAACATCGCCCGGCAGGGTTATGGATTATTCGCCGCGGAGTGGAAAGAAACACAAGCCTTCATTGGCTTCATCGGGTTCTCTGTCCCAAGCTTCGAAAGTCCGGAGCCGCAGGAGGCGGCCCGTCCCAAGGACAATCATAAGCTTCCCACCCCCTGTATAGAAATAGGCTGGCGCATATCGGCTCACTATTGGGGCCGTGGCCTGGCCACAGAAGGAGCCCAAGCCTGCCTCCAGGCAGGCTTCGATCGCTGGAATATGGACGAGATCTATTCCTTTACCTCCATCCACAACCAACCCTCGGAGAAGGTAATGATACGCATCGGCATGGTCCGCCAGGGAACTTTCGCCCATCCCAACCTCCCCGCCGACCACTGGCTCAGCGAACACGTCCTGTACAAGGCCGCCCGGAGCGGACCACAGGTCCGCTGGCTGTGACCGAGCCTCCGGCGAAGTTCCCATCATTAGCCGTGCACCGGGGATGGATTAATTTCCGCATCGGCCATCCCCGGTGCACACATTTCCACCTAATTTCTATTTTATCCCCATCCGCCGGTCCCACACATCTTCGTAACGGCGGAATGGCTAATTTCAACCCCTTAACGAGGTCCGATGCCGTCACTGGATATATCCTATTTATTAGAATCCGCCCCCTCCGTGCAGATCATCCGCATGCGAAATGCACAATGGGTGATCCCCTTCCTTTTTTCAGCTTTCAAGACTGACAACGTCCTTTCCATTCCCGAGCCCAGCCTGATCAACCTGCTGGCCGAAGAGCTGCGTAATCACTCCGAAGGGACCGAAGACCTGGAAGAAGCCCGCATTGAATTTGGAGAGGACGAGGAAAGCCGCGCCCGCAAATACCTGCTCAACTGGGTCCAGCGACGGCTCCTGCAGGATTTCCCCGATTCGGGATCCGTCACACAATATCAGCTCAGCGCCCATACCGAAAAGCTCTTTCAATGGCTGCAATCCCTGGAGAAAAGGCAATTCGTCGGTACAGAGTCCCGGTTTAAATTCCTTTTCCAGACCCTCCGCGAAATGGTGGAATACACCGAGGACAACGCTACCCGGCGCCTGGAAGAGCTAAAGAACCGCCGGGCCGAAATAGACAAGGAGATCAAACGCATCGAGATGGGCTTCAAGCCCGAGATATACACCAACGCCCAGATCCGGGAAAGGCTGGAATGGTTCACCCGTCTGAGCCACGAGCTGCTGAGCGACTTCCGCGAAGTAGAGGATAATTTCAAGCACATCCACCGTCACATCGTAGAACAACATACAAAAGCTGAAATACACAAGGGCGCCATCGTAGGATTCGCCTTCGAGGCATATGACGCCCTCCGGAAGAGCGACCAGGGAAAAAGCTTCTACGCCTTCTGGGATTTCCTCGTCTCGCGCGCAGGACAGGAAGAATGGCGCCAGCTTACGGACCAGCTGCTCCAGCTCCTGCAGGACAGAAGTATCGACAACGACGCCGACTTCGTCCAGAATATCAAAAGCCTCCTTCTTCAGCAGGGTCGCAGCGTCTATGATTCCAACGACAGGATGGCCGAAAAGCTCAGCCGTATCATTACGGAAAAAGAGATCGCCCGTCACCGCCGGCTGCGTCAACAGATAGGCAGCATAAAAGAGCTGGTCTTCCAGTTCATGGACGATAGCCCGCCACCCTGCGGGATACAGCTGAAAGAGCCGGCTCCTGTAAAAATGAACATGGAGCGAAAGCTCAACCTCGTGGAAAAACAGCCGGCCGGCGTGGTAAAACAACCCTCCAACGCCAAAGAAAAGATCGAAGATCTATTACGATTCAACAGGCTGCTGAACACAAGCCACATCGATAAGAAAAAACTCTGGGATAATGTAGAAAAAGCCCTCCGGAAAAAAACTACCGCCACGCTGTCCGAGATCATCGAGACCACCAGCCTCGAACACGGTATGGCCGAAGTCATCAGCTATTTTAGTTTCCTCCGGGAAAAAGCGGCACGTGTACAAGCTATGCAGGAGATCACCGAGCTGATCCCCCTCGACGAGGACAGGACTAAATTCATTGAAGTACCCTATCTGCTCTTCAGCAGGTAAAATCGAACATCCATGGCAATAGAAAAGAACGCAGCAATACTCCCCTATACACCCGTCCTTATCAAGCTCCTGAAAGGACCCGTCGAATACCTTGAAAAAGGCGCCTGGGAACAGCTGCTCCAATACCAGGTGGAGCTGACCCGCTTCCTCCAGCAGCTGGGCCTCGTGCTCGTACTGGAAAAAGATGACGGTTATGCCTATCTGGAACAACAGCGCCTCGACGAAGAAGAGAACGTAGTAGGCTGGGTACGCCGCATCCAGCTGGGTTACGAAGAAAGTATCCTGCTCGTTCTCCTGAGAGATATGATGGCCGAATTCGAAGTAGGAGAGGCCGGCGCGCGCGAATTGATAAAAAAGAGAAGGGAGATAAAAGAATATGCCGAACTTTTCTTTAAAGAAAATCCCAGCCGGGTAAAATTTATCCGCGACCTCGACAGGCTCATCGATAAGGTGGAAGAGCTCGACTTTATCGAAAAGGTCGAGAATGCAGAGCCCGCCGACGAACAGAAATTCCGTATCAAAAAGATCATAAAGTCAAGAGTAGACCACGAGATCCTTGAAAACTTTAAACAACAACTCACCGAACATGCAACTGGGCGTATTTAGTACCGATGAGGCCAAATCCGGCTTTCGTCTGCAATACATGGAGATCTTCAACTGGGGGACATTCGACGAGCACGTCTGGAAGATAAGACCCGAAGGAGAGACCTCCCTGCTCACCGGCGCCAATGGCAGCGGCAAAACGACTTTTGTGGACGCCCTGCTCACCCTCATCGTACCCGAGAAAAAACACAGGTTCTACAACCAATCCTCCGGCAGCGAGAAAAAGGGCGACCGCACCGAAGAGACCTACGTACTCGGTGGTTATGGCAACGTTCATACCGAGAACGGCCAGGCCAGCAAGACCCTCTATCTCCGGGAGAACAAAGAACAAGCTTACAGCATCCTCCTCGCACATTTTTCGAACGAGGCGGAACAATACGTCACCCTCTTCCAGGTACGCTGGTTCAGCGGCTCGGAAATGAAAAGGGTCTTCGCCATCGCACACAAACCGCTCCATATCGAGGACGACTTCCGGCCGTTCGATCTGAATGGAGACTGGCGCCGCCGCATCGAAAAGCAATACAATAAAGGCAGCCGCAAACAGGTGGAATGGTTCGACGCCGCCAGCCGCTATGCACAACGGCTCGTGGAAGTGCTTGGTATGCAAAGCATGCAGGCGCTCAGCCTCTTCAACCAGACCATGGGTATCAAAGTGCTCGGCGAACTCAACGAGTTCATCCGCACCAACATGCTCGAGCCGAGAAATATGGAAGAAGAGTTCCAGGAGCTGAAGAAACATCTTTCCACCCTGAGCGACGCACAGCGCAACATCGAAAAGAGCGAAGAGCAGATACGCATCCTCCAGCCCCTGGAAAAACATTACCGGAACTTCAAAGAAGGGTCCGATCAGCTGACACAGGTCCGCCGGGAGCTCGATATGATAAAGGTCTGGAACAGCTACACCAAATACCACCTGCTCGACGAAGCCATCCGCATCAAAGAAAAGGATATCCGTCGCGGAAAAGAAGAGCTCGCCACCATCAAAGAAAAGATCACCAACACACAGGAAGAAGAACGGCAGACAAAAAATCTCCTGGAGCAGAACAAGGCGGGGCAGCGACTACAGCAGCTGGAAAAAGACCTGGAGACACTGACAAAGGAATATAAAGAGGCGGAGCGCTCGCTTGCTCAGTTCACGGAGTGGTGTACCGCCCTGCACCTCCCCGAGTCCGCCCCCGCAGACGAAGCGGCTTATCAGCGGATAAAAAAAGAAGCCGAACGCTCCGACAAGCGGCTCGCCGGCGACATCCGCAACAACAACGAAGACCTGTACGATGCCCAGGACAGGCTGAAAAAAGCAAAAGAAGAAAAAACCCGCACCGAGGCAGAACTAAACACGCTGCTGGAAAATAAGAACAATATTCCCGGCCATCTCATCCGGCTGCGAAAAGAGATCTGCGAGGCACTGAAGCTCGAAGAGCATGAGCTGCCTTTCGCAGGGGAGCTGATGCAGGTCACACCCCAGGACGCTGACTGGCAGCCGGCACTGGAAAAGCTGCTGACCCCCCTTTCTCTCCGCCTGCTCGTTGCAGACAAACAATATAAAAAGTTCAACAAGTTCGTAAACAACACCAATCTCCGGACACGGCTCGTATACAGCCATGTAAAGGATGTAGCGCTCCAACAATATGCCGACGAAGGCACCGTCTGGCACAAGCTGGAGTTTCACCCCGGGCATCCCCTTAGCGCCTGGGTCAGCCAGCAGGTGATCCAATTATACAATTACAGCTGTGTCGACAGCGAAAAGACACTCGAGCGCTACGAAAAAGCCATCACCCTCAACGGACTTATTAAAAATCGTGACAGACACGAAAAGGATGACAGGCCCGAACGCAATGATCCCGGCAAACATGTCATGGGATGGAACAACGAGAAAAAAAGATCAGCGCTTCAACACCGCCGGTCACAGCTCGTGACCGCTATCGAGCAGTCGGAAGAAGCCCTCCAACGGGCGGAGAACAAAAGCCGCCGCCTGCAGGACCAGGTCTTTGCCGTCAAACACATCACCGGGCACACGGGTTTCAAAAACCTCAACTGCGCCCGTATCCAGCGGGACATGTACGGCATAGAAGAGCAGATGGGCCAGCTAAAAAAAGGCAGCGACCAGTTGAAGGCCCTCACCAAACAGCTCGATGCCATCCGTACAACTATCGCGGCAGCAGAAACAGAAAAGGATCAGCTCATCGGCCGGATCAGCCTCGACGGGAATGCCCTGGACAATATGGAAAAACAGCGGCTGGAACGTAAACCCCTCCTCGATCTGCTCACCGATACGGACAAGGATCAGCTCCTGCAATTCCAGCAAAAGCACGCCGAGTCATTGGCCGATTGCACACTGGACAACATCGATACAAAATACCAGCAGCTCACAGAGCAGGCCGCGGGCAGCGCCAGCCAGCTGGAAGAGCTCGTTCAACGGGAAGGTCGCGAGCTGGACCGCGCCATGATGCGGATCAAGAACCCCTCTCCCGAGATCATGCAACGCTTCACCGATTGGATAGGCGACACACAACAGCTGCCCACAGAAAGAGAGCACGCAGAAGAATACCTCGAGTGGTTGAATAAGCTCCAAACGGAAAATCTTCCTAAATACAAAAAGGACTTCGAACGCCTGTTACACGACACCGCTGTGATAAAAATGGGAGTGCTCAACGAAGAGCTGGAAAGCTGGGAGAGAAAGATAAAGAACAGCATCTTTACATTGAATGGCTCGCTGGCCGGCATCAACTTCAACAGACTGCCCGATACCTATATTCAGCTGGGAATACGCCCCGTCACCGACACCGTGATAAAAGAATTCCGCGTCCGTTTGCTGAATGCACTGCCACAGGCGGCGGACTGGCAGCAAAATAGCTTCGAGGAGAAAGCACTGCACTTTAAACAGAACGTGCAAACCCTTATCAACAGCCTGGATGAAAATGAATCCTACAGAGGCCGGGTGCTGGATGTCCGCAATTGGTTCGAGTTCTGGGCCGATGAAAAATTCCGGGAGACGCATGAGCTGAAAAAGACCTATCGCCAGATGGGACAACTTTCCGGCGGCGAAAAGGCCCAGCTGACCTATACCATCCTTTGCAGCGCCATCGCTTATCAGTTTGGCATCACCCGGGAAGGACGTAATGCAAAAAGCCTCCGCTTTATCGCCGTGGACGAAAGCTTCAGCAACCAGGACGAAGAAAAAGCCACCTACCTGATGGAACTCTGTAAGCAATTGCACTTACAATTACTGGTAGTGACCCCCAGCGATAAGATCCAGATCGTAGAGGACTTCATAGCCCATGTACATCTGGTACAGCGCGTGAGCAATAGGCATAGCATTCTTTTTAATATGACCAAAAAAGAGCTGAAGGATAAAAAAGCCCTGGCAGTCGGTCAGTAGCCGGCCCCGGCCCACCTACCAGTTTTTTGTTAAAAAATCCACGCTGCATCCGAATTTGAGTACTTTTATAGGCGATGAAGCGCGGCTTCTATATACTGGCACTACTGGTATCTGTTTCTGGACGTTGTCAATCCCCCGTAGACTCGACGTTTTCGTTGATGTTCAATGGCGGTCTCGGCTTTACGCATGCCAACGATCCGCATATCAACCGATGGTTGGCCAAATACGGCTATCCCACCGAACCTCATGTTCCATCCAGTTGTCATTTCGAGCTTAGCGCCATGCCCGTTGGTTCCAAAAAGATGTATGACATACGTGTATCCACCATCAATTCCGGGCACAACCTCAGCTCCTTCAACCTGCTCATCGGCCTCTATGCCACGCTGATAAAGGAACATAACTTCCTTTTGCTGGCCGGTGGCGGAGTGGGCCTTCATCGGGATGTTATCGCACTCAATGGGAAGTTGCCCGTTGAATATCAACAATATGCCACAGAGTATAATAAACCCCTGGGGCTGCGTAGGGGAGGGCTGATCCTGGAGCCTGCCCTACGCGCATTCTGGTACCCCCTCCAACTATCCAAATTGCAGATAGGATTGTTTGGCAGTATTGGCGTGGATATGGACTGGAATTCCCATTGGCGACTGGGATATTTTGACAACAGTCACGGCAAATACAGTCATTTTAAACGACTTACAAAGCCCAATGACCAGAAAAGGGTCAGCGAATACGGGCTTGCCTACAATATGGGCCTGTCTTTCCGTCTGCGTTTGCAATAGCGGCCCCTTCAAAGACCCCAAAAGTTGGCCCGAAGACCCCCACGCGCTTTCCCAAAAAAGGAAAATACTTCCCCCTCATAGAAACTCTCAGTCTTGTCTTCTTACGTATAAAGTTGAGTAATAAGTAGGTGGAGTTTGGTACTCCGTTGGTACCTTGTAGCACGGAGACTAAACCCTAGATCTGTCACCCACAATCTGAACCCATGAAACCCGTCTACCCGGCTGCTAAGGTCCGGGATTACATATGGAACTTCGTAATCACGGCATTCTTAGCCTTTTACGCTACCTCCGCCAACGCCCAGAGCTGCCCGCTGGCTACTGCCTCTAACATCAACAGCTACCCCAACACGTATTATCCCGCTAGTCAGGCTACGGTGAATGCCGGTGCCAAGTCGATCACTCTTGGTGCGGTTACCAACGGTAGCACGCCTATCAGTTCGGGGGACGTCCTGCTGATCATACAGATGCAGGGGGCGCAGATCAATGCGACCAACAACTCCAACTACGGAGCAAATACGGGCACAGGCAGTGGCTATCTGAGCAACACCGCGTTGCTGGCAGGTAACATGGAATATGTCGTGGCGACCAACAGCGTACCTTTGACGGGGGGTACATTGAATATTCTTTCCGGGCTTACCAACAAATACCAGAATACACCTTTCGGCACAGATGGTCAGTATACTTACCAGGTCATCCGGGTGCCGGTATATTATGATCTGACATTGACAGGCAATATCACGGCTCCCAGGTGGGACGGGGCCAGCGGAGGTGTCGTCGTGCTGTATGCTACGGACATTATCAACATGGCCGGATATACCGTCGATGCTTCCGGTCTTGGTTTCAGAGGTGGTGGCGGCCGCGCTTTTACCGGCGCAGCTACCGGCTCTTCCACTGATTTTGTTACCACCGCCGGCACCAATGCTAACGGCGGCAAAGGGGAGGGCATCGCGGGCATGCCCAAATACCTCAACAACAACAACTCTTTCCTGGACGTATCGACATACGAAGGATATCCCAATGGCAGCTACGGCAGAGGCGCACCCGGAAACGCCGGCGGCGGCGGTACGGACGGCAATCCTGCCAACAACGCTGAGAATGACGGTGGCGGTGGCGGCTCCAATGGCGGTGCCGGCGGCCAGGGCGGAAATTCCTGGAGCTCCAACCTCGCCAGCGGTGGAAGGGCCGGCAGCATCTTTAGCCAGGCTTCGCCTTCCCGTCTGGTTATGGGCGGCGGCGGCGGCGCCGGTACGACCAACGATGCTACAGGTACCCCCGGTGGTGGTTTTGCAAGCAGCGGCTCGGCCGGCGGCGGTATCATCATCATGGTAGCCGGTAATATGTTCACCGGAACAGGGACCATCAAGTCCAATGGGACGAATGCCAACAGCACCGTTAAGAACGACGGCTCCGGAGGCGCTGGCGCCGGTGGATCCATACTGATCTTTAGTAAGAATGGCGGCACAAGCAATCTCGTCGTGCAGGCCAAGGGCGGCATTGGCGGTAGCAACCAGCTCACTACTATCGACCCTCACGGACCCGGCGGTGGCGGTGGCGGTGGGGTCATCTATTCCAATTCAACCCTGAACGCCTCCAGCAGCGTAGCAGGCGGAGCAGCCGGTACGACAAACAAAGGTACCAGCAATTATGGCGCTACTCCAGGATCTGCAGGCATATTGTCCCAAACCATCACACAAAGCCAGACGCCTACCTTTCCGCTCGTTTGTGTAACGTTAGCCGTCGACTTCATCAATGTCGCCGCCGCTAAGCAGGACGGTACCACCAACCTCAGCTGGCAGGTGTCGAACGAAAACAGCAACACCAAAGAATATATTGTCGAAAGGAGCGTAGATGGTATCAACTACACCGGTATCGCGCACGTATCCTACCAGGCGCACACCTCTTCGGTCAACACATATGAATACAAGGACAATGAAAATATCGTTGGCACAAGTGCCGTATACTATCGGATAAAAATGGTAAGCGTGTCCGGCAATGGCCAATACAGCAAGACCGTCTCCGTACTGATGAACGGACTTACGGCCAAACTGACCGTATTCCCCAATCCGGCAAAAACCTCCGCAACCGTAAGCTTTGTCGCCTCGGGCAGCGGAGACGTCAGCCTGCGACTCTTCGATCTCAAGGGCAGCACCATCTGGCAGAAGCAGACCCGGGTCGCCGCAGGGAATAATTCCATCTTATTGGACCAAATTGCAAATATCCCTAATGGTATCTACATACTTCAATGGTTTGACGGCCTGAAACCTCAACAAGTCAAGCTGGTCGTGAATCACTAGGACAGTGTCGATCGGGCCTCCGGCCCGTCGCCCGGACATTTTTACAGGATCCCGCCGGCTACGCTCACAGTGTAGCCGGTTTTTTTGCCCCTTCCCTTTTCTGGCGGTCAGTTAATTTCCTTCTGCTGTTTGTATTGGGACGGCGTAAGGCCAATGTATTTTTTAAATTGTGCTGACAAATGATGCACACTGCTAAACCCTGTCTCGAAGGAGATCTCTGTAAGTGAATATTGATCATGAGCCAACAGTTCCTTCACTTTTTCCAGCCGGTGTAAAATAAAATACCGCTCGACAGTGCTGCCTTCTGTTTTGGAGAACAGGTCGCTGAGATAGCCAAAATCGTAAGCCAGCCTCGATGACACAAAGCTTGACAGCTTATATTGCTGCCCTTCCATTCCCATTGCCAGATAGTCCCTTACGCATTTCTTCACCTCTTCAATAAGCTGGTATACCCGCCCCTCGATAATCTCCAATCCCAAATTATGCAACCCCTCGGCCAGCCGCTTTTGACGGCCTGCTTCCAATTGCCTCGGAACCGTGATCTTCCCCATGACTACGTCTATAGAACTTATATGCAAAAGAGACAAAGTATCCCTTACCATGAGTATGCACCGGGGGCAAACCATGTTTTTTACGTGAATGGTATAAACGGCTTCCATTGGTTTAAAGGTGTTTTAACACAAAGACAGCGAGCGTTATCAATTTTAGACCCATCAGAAGCAATAACCCGTAGATAGCCCACCATTCAACATCCTGGTTAAATTTCTTCCCGGATGCCGTTAGGGTTTTGATGATATTCCGCGAAGTAATCAGTTGTTTCATTATTCTATAATTAAGGCAACAAAATAACGAAGGAAAAACCCGGCGGAATTGAATGAATCGGCTGGTCATTTGAATAAACTGGCTATTTCTTTCCGAAAGACCCGCCCGCTTCACCCGGGGAAAGGCCTCGCCTGGTTAAATATCATGGAAGAATGCAAAATGGTAGTGGGGTTTAATAGCAGCATAGGAAGAGGGCAGCGCGCCGAACATCTGCAAAAAAGTGCGGGAGAAATGCGCGGGGTCGGAAAAACCCGCGTGGTATGCGGCTTCTTTTGCTGACCGGCCTTCTACGAAGGCTTCCGTTGCCGCCGCGAGCCGTTGCCATAATATGTACTGTCTCAGCGGTGCGCCCATTTGCTCGCGAAACAAATGTAAAAAACGATCTTCCGACAGATACACCTCCGACGCGAGGGCGGATGCGGGGATCTTATCGTGAATGTTTTGACGGATGAAACGGATTGCTTTTACGATACGATCGTCAATTGGCGGCGTAAATCCCTGTTCCTGAAGGAGGTAACGGTAAACCATATTGGCCAGCGAATGAAATCGGGCGCCGTCGGCTATCGGCTGCTCGAGTGCCGCCTGTAGCTGCCCTAACAAAGGAACGATGTCCTTTGCCTCAAAATACCTGACAGAGCATCCCTCCAATACCTTGTTCTGTATCCGGCTCCCCTGCCAAAGATCCGGCATAATGCAGATCGTTGCCTGCCAGCCACTAAAATCTTTCACGCCGTGTGCAACGCCGGAATTGATCAGCACAGCCTCCACCCGTTGCCAGCCGCCGGACTCCGTCCAAACGGAGAATGGCTTTCCATCCAGGGAGCAGGTAAACTGAATGACAGTATGCTGATGAACATCGGCTGTCAACTGCGGAGAAAACACCATCATCCGGGTGGGACTCATGTACATGGATGCCTTTGGCCACTGCATAGAAAATGTAGTTGTCGATGTAAAAGTACAAAACAGGGAATTATGTACATCCAAAACCTTATCGTGTAACACTACGCCCTCAGCACCTATGTAGCTTTGTATCATCAAATCATTCAAAAAATAAAAACACAAAAAATGGGAACATCAAAAAAATGCACATGCGGGGATAGCTGTCCCGGCATCAGCTGCAACTGTGGCTGCAACAGCCGCGCTTAAAACAACGGCGGGGAGAGGTTTCGGCCTCTCTCCTTATTTCTCATCTTTCTAAAAATTCAACCATGTCGTTATACACACTTTCCCATTCAGACACCCTGCCAGCATTACACGAGGTGCAAGGACTGCATATCGAAGAGAGCACGGACCTGACCCTTTTGGCTCGCATGAGCAATACGCCTGTTTCCAGAATTATTGACCGGCTGGCCAATGATCATGCCGCTTTTGTTGCTTTTGTATATGGGATGCCGGCGGCTTTTGGCTGGATGGCAAGAGGAAAAGCCAGGATCGGAGAACTGAACCACGAACTTATTCTACCGTTGCGCAACCGCTATCTCTGGAATTTTCGAACGGCCCCTGCATACAGAGGCCAGGGTATTTACCCTGCGCTCCTGCAATATATTGTTCACCATGAAAGAGAAAAAGGCGACCAGTTCTGGATAATTCATGCACCCGAGAATAAATCTTCACTCAAGGGTATCGTAAAGGCAGGATTCCGCAACGTCGGCAAACTCTACCTGGATAGGGAATTGGAAGTAACGCTTAGGCCGGCGTCTGTCACAGGCCAGGAAAAAAGATTCATCGAAGAATTAGGATTTCGTATCTCTGTCGAGCAGGGCGCATCCTGCTGGAGCTGCTACAGCCCTTTTCTGAAGACCAGACCGGAGACCTGTTGCTGTGCGGAGACAGGCAGTATTTGTACGGCGTCTTAAAGGGCCAGCCGGGACCAAAATACAACAAATAGCCCCCATAGAAATGGGGGCCCTCGTAACTATTAACTATTAACACCTTAAGTAACCAAGGTACTTGGTACCTATACTTATGAAAACTGTAAAACTCTTACATCCGATTGATCAGCAGTTTGCTGCTTTCGTGTGTCCCATCCGAAGACATGACAGACAAAATATAGAACCCCGTAGTATACTGCTGTAAGGAAAAAGTCACCGTCGTGCCTGCCTGCGCTTTTTTCTCCTGCAATACCGCGCCAGCCTGGTTGATGATACGTACCGTAGCTGTAGCTGCATTCATACCTCCCAGCGTCACATTCACATAATCACGGGCAGGATTGGGGAAAAAGCTGATATGACTAACCGCAGCCGTCTCGACAACTTTTACTTCACTGTATACCGCGCTGCCATCCAGGTCGATCATTTTCAGACGATAGTAGTTAGCGCCTTGCAGGGGGCTGCCATCCGTATAAGAATAGCTGCTGGTATTGGACGAATTACCATTAGCCTGCACCGTACCTACCGTGCTCCAGCTGGAGCCAGTGGCGCTACGCTCTATCTCAAACCTGCTCGAGTTCTGCTCCATTTTCGTCTCCCAACCCAGCTTGACGCTGCCACCCCCGTTCACCGCAGCGGTAAATCCGGACAGGATCACCGGTAACGTATTCCAGGGCACCAGGCCGGAATTAGAGGTAGTCAGGGTAGAAGGACCATAGACAACAGGGGCCGAACAGCTGTGCTGACCATTGCCGCCACAGTTCAGATTATTGTTGGTAGTCGAACGGGAATGCGTAGTGGCATGGGTGCTATTGGCAGGAGACGCCTGGTAAGTCGACCAGTTATAATACGAGTTATTGTTGTTTCCAACCACCACAGAGGAGTTATCAAACATCGTCAGCGTAGGGCCGCTTACCGTAAAAGAGGAAGAGCTCGTCTTGCTGCCATTGCCGATAGCGATCTTGCTGTTGCTGGACAAGGTAATGGTGGTGCTGGAGCTTCCTGTGGAATTCATGCTGGAAGCATCATAAAGATTCACCGTGCTGCTTACCATATCCACCTGGTAGCTCGTATTGAAATAAGAACCATCATGAAAGGTGAATATAGAAGAGGTCATCGACAAAGGCGCATTTACGATGACTTTCCCGTTATTACCATATACATCGAAATTGATGTTGTTAAAAACAGTCGTAGCAAGGCTATTACCGGTATACTGAAGGTTCAGCGTCTGGTTGGTCATGGAAATATTTCCACCACCCTGGAAGGTACAGTTCTGACAGGTCTCCGACCCATCGATGGTCAGCGTTACACCTGAAGAAATGTTGATCGTACAATTCGTACAGGTCGAAGGCAATGCTGCTGACCAGTTCTTATTGGTAGTGATAGAATAGGTTTGAGCAGAAACCCCCATCGCATAAAATAAGGGCACAGTCAGTAGCAGGGTCCGAACCAGATGGGTGAGGGTTTTGTAAAACTTGTTCATAGCGGTACTTTTATAAAGAGGTTCGATTGGTATAATACCAAGCAGATGCCACTCTTATAAGTCGCTATAAATCAAAAGGTAACACAAATCCTTCCTCCGAGAAAAATTCCCAGAAAAGGAAGTTTTTACAATTTATGGAATTTTCTCAAAACGGGTTATGTTTCCGAAACACCGGTTTTTCGGACATTTTGGGCGGGCGCCTTATCCTCCCGGGATACTTCGCTGATAAGCTCAGCGATAAGGGATGTCCAGCCCGTTTGGTGACTGGCGCCAAGACCATGACAGGCGTCCCCATGGAAATATTCATAAAAAAGAAGAAGGTCCCGGTTGGCCGGTTTCTGATAGAACCAGTTATACTTCCCGTGCAACGGTCGCCTGCCCAGATCATCCATACGGAACAGGCTTACCACCCTTCGGGTCAGCTCATCCGCCACCTGCTCCAGGTTCAGCTGTTTACCCGAGCCCACCGGATATTCCACCTGCAACGTGTCACCATAAAACTTTCCATATCTGCGAATGGATTGTATGATGAGATAATTGATGGGTATCCAGACCGGTCCCCTCCAGTTGGAATTGCCCCCAAAAAAATCGGATGTACTGTCGCCCGGATCGTATTTGATATGGTAGTCGATACCCCCGATGTTCACCGTATAAGGATGCTGTTCGTGGTATTTCGACAAAGCCCTTATACCCCCCGCTGAAAGGAATTCATCCTCATTTAACAATCGCTCCAGCAGATGCACAAGTCTTTTCTGTGGCACCAGCGACAACAGTATCTGCTCCCCATCGCTATGCTCTTCATTCGGCCAGTACCGCTTGTTCTTTAGCCGGTAGTTCTCGAACCAGTTGATCCTTTTCTTAAAGTCCGCCAGCTTTAACAATGTCTTTTTTTCAATGATCGATACCGCAAAGAGAGTCGTCAATCCCACAATAGATTGTATTCGCAATTGCATCGGGCTGCCGGCGATGGACAGTGTATCATAAAAGAACTTGTCTTCCTCATTCCACATACCCTGTTCATTCAGGGCCTCCGCGATCAGCACGAACTGCTCGAAGAACTTGGTGGCCGTATCCTCAAAGCTTTCATCCTTCATGGCGATCTCCAGGGCCATATCCATCATGTTCAGCGCATACATGCCCATCCAGCTCGTACCGTCCGCTTGCTCCAGCTGCATATCTCCGCCCAGGCGATGACTCCGGTCGAATACCCCTATATTATCCAGACCAAGGAAGCCTCCTTCGAACATGTTATTGCCGTTGGCATCCTTACGATTGACCCACCAGGTGAAGTTGATCAATAGCTTTTGGAAGATGCGTTTTAAAAATCCGATGTCTCCCTTCCCCGTCCGCTCTTTCTCTATCCGGTAGACCTCCAGCGCAGCCCAGGCCTGCACCGGCGGATTCACATCGCTGAAATTCCATTCGTATGCAGGGATCTGCCCATCCGGCTTCATATACCACTCCCGCATGATAAGCAATAATTGATGCTTCGCGAAGACCGGGTCCACCAACGCCATCGCTATACTTTGAAAAGCCAGGTCCCAGGCCGCATACCAGGGATATTCCCACTTATCCGGCATGGCAATGATATCCTGGTTCTTCAGGTGCTTCCAATCGTGGTTGCGTCCATTGAGCTTCCCCGAATTGACAGGAGTGATCCCATCGCTCGTCGTCAGCCAGCGTTCCACATCGTAATGATAATACTGCTTGCTCCATAACAATCCCGCCAGCGCCTGTCTTTGCACACGCGCCATCTCCGGACTGATATTGCGAGGTAGAATAGATTGGTAAAAGGCATCCGCCTCTTCCTTCCGGCTGGCAAAGATCCCTGCCGCGCCGCCGGAAAAAGGATTTTCCATGATCTTGTTGCTGAGACGCAGATAAATGGAACGGGTCCCGCCCGGCTCGATATTGTAATGATAGACAGGCGCGAACTTTGTCCCCGACTTCTTTTGTCGTAACAGCTCCAGGTTCTTTTTATGGATCACCGCATCGTGAAAGGCATCCTTTACAAATGGGGTCTTATTGGGCACACCCGAATGCTTCTCCGTATTCGTCTCGTTTTCCGTGAACAAACAATACGCCGGAGGCTGAAAATAGAGATAGTAGGGGCCCAGCCGGCTATGGCTGGCCTTGACGGAATTTTTATCCCGCGCCGTGATCACAGGCTTTTTCTCCAGTCCGTCATAGTTGCCTCTATTGTAGAACCATAAGGTGGGAAGGACAGTGATCTCCGCGGCCGTAGCTGCCCGGTTCTGAATATTGATCCGGATAAAAATGTCCTTGGCATTCTGTTTCGCATACGTAACGTGGACATCAAAATATTCATCTTTGTCGAACACCCCCGTGTCCAGTATTTCATACTCCGGCTCCTCTTTTGACCGTTTACGGTTCTCTTCCAGCAATTGTTTGTAAGGGAACTCCTGTTGCGGATACTTGTACAGGTACTCCATATAATAATGGGTAGGCAGGTTGTCCAGGTAGTAGTATAGCTCCTTTACATCCTCGCCGTGGTTGCCTTCCTTATTGCCCAGTCCAAAAAGTCGCTCTTTCAGGACAGGGTCCTTCCCATTCCAGAGCGCAACGGCAAAACAGAGGTTCTGAAAAAAATCAGAGATGCCTGCGAGTCCGTCCTCACCCCAGTAATAGGTGCGAAAATGTGACTGATCATAAGGAAAGTAGTGCCATGCGTCCCCATATGGGCTGTAATCCTCTCTCACCGTTCCCCACTGCCGCTCGCTTAAATATGGTCCCCATTGCTCTAAAGGTATTTTTTTAGCAGCGTTAACTGCCAGTCTTTGATGTTCTGCCGTCATGATAATTTCTCGTTTCTCTGTCCATGGCAAGCCGTCCAAATTCACTAGGAAGTTACTAATTTCCCGCCAAAGCCCCCTCAAAAGCCGCCTCCGGCTGGTTTTCCAGCCCTCAAATCTCGCACTAAAACACGCTAGTCCACGGTTTTATTATACATTTGTCACAATTAACACAACTATTTTGACTTTTAAAGAATTTGGACTGGATGAAGGCTTGTTGGAAGGTATCGAAGCATCCGGATATGAAACCGCCACTCCCGTACAAGAACAGGTAATCCCTCTGATCCTGGCAGGAAAAGACATCATCGCTTCAGCCCAGACCGGCACCGGCAAGACGGCCGCATTCCTCCTGCCCATCATCAACAAGCTGCTTGCCTCCCGTATCGACGACCAGGTCAATGCCCTGGTCATTGTCCCTACCCGCGAGCTGGCCATACAGATCGCTCAAAACCTCGAAGGATTGTCCTATTTCACGCCGATCAGCTCCATCGCTGTATATGGCGGCGGGGACGGAAGCAATTTCACCAATGAAAAACAGGCCCTTTCCACAGGCGCCGACATCGTCATTTGCACACCCGGACGAATGATCGCTCACCTCAATATGGGTTATGTCAAGCTGAAAGGTCTGCAGTACCTGGTACTGGACGAGGCAGACAGGATGCTGGACATGGGCTTTATTGATGATATCATGAAGATCATTTCTTTTCTCCCTCCAAAAAGACAAAATCTGCTCTTCTCCGCCACCATGCCGCCCAAGATCCGCGAGCTGGCCAAAAAAATATTGCACGAGCCCTCCGAGGTCAATATCTCCATCTCCAAACCCCCCGCCAAGATCGTACAGCAGGCTTTTATCATTTATGAAACACAAAAGATCCCCCTGGTCAAATGGCTCCTGAAATCCCTCAACTTTAAAAGCATCCTCATATTCTGCTCCAAAAAGCACAACGTGAAACAGCTGACCATGGAGCTCAAGCGAGCCCGGTTCAATGTGAAGGAAATACATTCCGATCTGGAGCAGGCCGCCAGGGAAGAGGTCTTACTCGAGTTCCGCAGCAGACGTCTCCAGATCCTGGTAGCTACAGATATCCTTAGCCGCGGCATCGACATCGACAGCATCGATCTGGTGATCAACTACGACGTGCCCAATGACGGGGAAGACTATGTACACCGCATCGGCCGTACGGCCCGGGCCGAGACAGATGGGATGGCTTATACCTTTGTCAGCGAAAAAGAACAAAATAAATTCAACTCCATCGAACAGCTCATCGGAACAACAGTACCCAAGGCGCAGGTCCCTGAACAGTTTGGTCCCACACCGGAATATGCTCCGCGAAGCAAACGCTCTGGCGGCGGCGGCAAGAGGAAAGGAAATGGCCGGCGCTTTCACACCGGAGGTCATCGTCCTCCCGCCCGGCCGAAACATTGATCAAAGGAAACTCCATCCCCAACCCAGCAGCAGACAGATCAGGACAATGACGGGCGAGGGGAGACGTGAGAATTTCAACAGGGCAAAGGTCCCCGCGATAACGCCCAAATTTAAGAAAATATCCGTCCAGGCGATGGTAGCAAGATCCTTCATCATGTAACAGGCCGAGGCGATCATGATCCCCACCACGACAGAGTTGATCCCCTCCAGGGCCCGGAATACCACCGCATATTTTTTGAGGTTATGCCAGATGGGAAAAAAGAAAAGTACAAGCAATGCGCTTGGAAGAAATATCCCCGTGCTGGCGATAAAACATCCTAATATCTGCATCGCCGTCCCTTTATCTCTCATCGCCATGCCACCCATGAACGAAGTCACCGCAAATACAGGACCTGGTATTGCCCTTGCCATACCGGCGCCGGAGTAGAAGTCCTCCTTATTTATCCGGATGATATTGGGATTGCGATGTATGAGTTTTTGAGACTCCGGACGAGCTACGAATTGTTCGTACATCATGGGAATCAATACATTACCGCCGCCAAAGACCAAACTGCCAAATCGGTAGGTGTTTTCGAACAGGTTCAGCGGCCTCCTGCTGGGCCAGTTATTCTTACGCGACAGCTCGCTACTGGCTCCCGCCAACAGGAAAATAATGGCAAAAAGCCAGATATTGCCCCATTTGATCTTTTTGGAGGGCAGCTCTTTCTGAGGAATGCGTTTATCGCTGAGATTGGTGACAAATCCACCCAACACCAGCAGGATGGGAAAGATCCAGGGCGTTTTGAAGAGGATAAAGGTCGCCACCGCGCTCACCGCAAGGATCACGCGGGTGATCGTATTGTGTACGGCTATTTTGAATGCCTGGTACGCTCCGTATGCAATAAAACCCACTGTCATGGGAGCTACAAAACGAAACAGCGCCGCCGTCCTTAATGTTCGCTCGTTGATATACGTGAGAAAGAAAGAAAATGCCCCCATCAATACACAAGCCGGCAGCGTCCAGATGATCAGCGTCAGCATGGCCAATACGACCCCGCCCCGCTTATAGCCGATAAGGGTCAGTGTTTGTGTGGAAGAAGCTCCGGGCAATAGCTGACAAAAGGAGTTGTAATCCATCAACTCTGCTTCCGTTATATCTCTGCGCTTGTTCACAAAGGTCTTCATCATCATCCCCAGATGCCCCTGCGGGCCGCCGAATGCAGAGATACTATACAAAGCCACCGTTTTCAAAAATGCAATATGTCGAAATAAAACTGTCAAGACGATTATGTCAAATCTACAATTTATCGATTGTAGAAAATATGAGCAAAGCTAAATGTCCTAAAACCGGTCTTTTCGGCAAATGTAGACCGTTTTTAGGAAAGGTCTAATGTCTGAGGCCTTCGTCGGACCTGCTTCGACACGGAGCTTCGCTCATAACCTTCGTTGGTTCCAACACTGTTGGACCCGCCTCGGTTACCTCGGTCGTAACCTTCGGTCCCTCGGTTACGGACAACGTGCCTCCGGCCCGTTCTAATCGATGAAGGCGGAAATTTAACAGCTAAAGAAATCAATTCGCACACATTTCAGTATAGTTAAGATCAACCATTCAACATGAGAAAGATCCTGCTCCTCGTAGGCGTAATGCTCTCCGTTCTATTTGTCTCCGCACAAAAAAAGAACATCGCGACACTCATCAGCGCGGCCGCCGATAAGATTGAATCCAAAACTATCACCTGTGCGGATCATCTTCGGTCATTGGGCTCAGGGCCGATATGGATGGCAGAACTATCCATCGAGAATAAGCAGATGATCACCTACAACAATCCGGAACTGGTAAAAAGATGTTGCCTTCTTTACAAAAAGCAGCAGGAGAGGAAAATGTCCTTCCAACGGAGGCATCGACATGGTCGGAGGATTTTTACATCGATGAGGGCGGGTTCAAGACGGGTATAAAAGCTTTCTGCCAGCTCGTGATCGATTATTCAGGGTCTTATTGAAGTAGCTTCCTTAATTTTACCCCGGCACTGTATGCGCCTCGTCGAAAAATGGATATCGAAACGATCAGGGAGTATTGTCTGAAAAAGAAAGAAGTAGAGGAGGGGTTTCCTTTCGGGGACACCGTACTCGTCTTTAAGGTCAAAGGAAAGATGTTCTTACTGGCCTCCCTCGACACCCCAGTCCTGCAATTCAATGTAAAATGTGATCCCGAAAAGGCCATCGAATGGAGGGAACAGTACCATGCAGTACAGCCCGGATACCATATGAATAAGAAAATGTGGAATACCGTGATCATGGACAACAGCATCCCATCCCGCACGATACGCCAAATGATCGATGATTCTTACGAGCTGGTGGTAAGATCTCTTCCTAAAAAGGCCCAAAAGGGATTATTGTGATCTCCCCGGCCCCTCATCGGTAGTATCCATTCCGCTCGATCTCTTCTCTTACTGCATCGGGCACCAGGTAACGTATAGACTTCCCCTCTTTTATATTTTTTCGGATATGCGTAGCCGAGATAGGTAGCAACGGCGCATTCAACACCGTTATCTTTTTTGCTTCAGGGAAGGAAGGAAGAGCTTCATGTCCTGGGCGTTTGTAGACGTAGATAGGATAGTGCTGTAACAGCCAGCTATGATTCTTCCATTTAGGAAGATTTTGTAAGCTGTCACTGCCCATGATGATAGAGAATTGGTGAGTAGGGTATTTTTCCTGAAGATAGGTCAGCGTGTCCACCGTATAGGATGGCTTAGGTAATTTGAATTCAATATCGGAGGCCCTCAATTTATTTTCACCTTCTATGGCGGCCTGTACGAGGTACAGCCGGTGGTATTCGTTCAACAACGAGGTGGATGGTTTAAGGGGATTTTGAGGGGAGACGACAAACCACACCTGGTCGAGGTCCGTATTTTCCAGTAAATAATTGGCGATGATAAGATGCCCGTGATGGATGGGGTTGAACGAGCCGAAGTAAAGCCCTACTTGCATTAGTATACCTCCTCTTCCATAAATATGTTCTCTGCCTCGTCCAGGCGGAGGCTGAGGTTATATCCCGCCACCGTGATGGAAATTGGATCACCTAAGGGAGCCACCTGTTCAACACGGATCAACTCCCCGGGAACACATCCCATTTCCATGAGCTTGAGAAATAGCTCATTTTTTTCAAAAGAATGAATCCTGGCAACAGTTCCTGGTTCTAGCTCTGATAATCTCTTCATGATGAAAAAGTTTCCCGATGAACAAATGTACGCCTTATGCCTTTCTCCCAAATCCATAAGCGGACCACAATCATTAATTTTACCAAATGCCGACAAATACACCGTCAAATGTCCATTTCCATTTCCTAAAGGGGAGCAATTCCCTTTCCAATCGCACCCAGCTAAAGTCCTTTATAGCTTCCCTCTTTAAAAAAGAGAAGAAACGGCTGGGGGATATCCATTACATATTTTGCTCGGACCCCTACCTCCTGGAAATTAACCGGCAACACTTGCAGCATGATTACTATACGGATATCATCACATTTGGGTTATCAGACCCCGGCCAACCCATTCATGCTGAGGTCTATATAAGTATCGATAGGGTAAGGGACAATGCCCGGCAGTTTAAGACTCCCCTAAAGGAGGAACTCCACCGGGTCATTTTCCATGGGGCTCTTCATCTCAGTGGTTATAAGGATAAAAAGACAAAGGATCAGGAGTTAATGAGGAAAATGGAGGATAAATACCTGGGATTGTACTTTAAATAAATTGCCCACCTTTCTGGCCGAGCCTCCTGTGGAGGAACGTTCCACGTGGAAACATCTTCTCTTTTTGCATTCCTCCTTTGGAATGTTTCCACGTGGAACTATAGTACCTTTGCCCTCTATGTTTCCCTCATACGACATTATAGTAGTTGGTGCCGGTCATGCTGGCTGTGAAGCTGCGGCGGCAGCCGCCAACCTGGGCTCTAAGGTCCTTCTTATCACGATGAATATGCAGACCATAGCCCAAATGAGCTGCAACCCGGCCATGGGTGGTATTGCCAAAGGTCAGATCGTTCGTGAAATAGACGCCCTGGGTGGATATTCAGGTATCGTCACAGACAAAAGCATGATTCAATTCCGCATGCTCAATCGCTCAAAAGGACCTGCTATGTGGAGTCCCCGGGCACAAAGTGATCGTATGCTTTTTGCTGCCACCTGGCGGGAAATGTTAGAAAATACTCCGAATGTCGATTTTTACCAGGATATGGTCGGCAGCCTCATCATAAAAGGAGATAAAGTAGCTGGTGTCGTTACCGGTCTCGGCCACCACATTGAAGCAAAAGCCGTCGTGGTCACCAGCGGTACTTTTCTCAATGGGGTCATTCATATTGGAGAAAAGAAGTTCGGTGGGGGTAGGGTAGCAGAAAAAGCGGCTACCGGTATAACTGAACAATTAGTTTCCCTCGGATTTGAAAGCGATAGATTAAAGACAGGTACTCCTCCTCGTATCGACGGCAGGAGCCTGGACTATTCCAAAATGGAAGAACAAAAGGGAGACGCTGACATCATAGGCTTTTCTTACCTCAAGAATATCCAAAAACCAACAAAACAACGCAGCTGCTGGATCACCTATACCAGTCCCACCGTACATGATATTCTTAAAACAGGTTTTGACAGAAGCCCCATGTACACCGGTCGCATAGAAGGAGTCGGCCCCCGCTATTGCCCAAGCATAGAAGATAAGATCAATCGCTTTGCAGAAAGGGACAGACACCAACTTTTTATAGAACCCGAAGGATGGAACACCGTCGAGATCTACGTCAACGGCTTTAGCACTTCTCTTCCCGAAGAAGTACAGTACAAGGCACTGAAGGAAGTTCCTGGATTCGAGAACGTGCGGATCTTCCGCCCCGGCTATGCCATCGAATATGACTACTTCCCGCCCACCCAGTTGAAACATTCACTCGAAACAAAAGCCCTGAATAATCTCTTCTTCGCCGGACAGATCAATGGCACCACCGGTTATGAAGAAGCCGCCTGCCAGGGGCTTATGGCCGGCATCAACGCCCATCAAAAAACAAGAGCCCACGAACCATTTATTCTCAAAAGAAGCGAAGCTTATATTGGCGTGCTCATCGATGATCTTATCAGCAAAGGCACCGAAGAACCCTATCGCATGTTTACCTCCCGGGCAGAGTTCCGTACATTGCTTCGCCAGGACAATGCAGACCTTCGTCTTACTGAAATGAGCCATCGGTTAGGGCTCGCTTCCCAGGACAGATTGGATAATACCCTTGCTAAAAAAGAAGGCGTAGAAAAAGTAAAAGAACTGCTGAAAGAGTTCTCGCTCGAGCCGGCAGAATCCGAACAATATCTCACAGAAAAAAATTCAGCACCGCTTACCCAAAAACAAAAAGCGATGCAGATCCTCCTCCGCCCGAATATCGATCTCATCTCCATGCGCAATTCCATTCCCCGTTTGAGAACAGCCCTAAAGGAATTTGATAACGACACCCTCGAGCAAACAGAGATCCAGGTAAAATACGACGTATACATCGAGAAAGAAAAAGAGCTCGTAAAGAAAATGACCCAGCTGGAAGACCTCCTTATTCCAGACAATTTCAATTACGATCACCTGTCTTCTTTATCAAACGAGGCACTGCAAAAATTCAAAAGGATCAGACCCAGAACCCTTGGCCAGGCCAGCCGTATCAGCGGAGTCAATCCAAGCGATGTACAGATCCTGATGGTCTATATGGGAAGATAAAACCCAGACAACGAGCTCACAGCCCATACTTCACATTGATTATCAACATCTTATCTTTACCTTACCAATTGACTCAAAAAGAAAGCCCTCCGCTTAATGCCGGAGGGCCTCAACTATCTATTTTCCATCAGATGACGGCAAGTCTTCTCTAATAACTATAAGTAGTCCCATTCTTGATGGCCTGCTTTACACCGAATCCATCATTCTTGTCAGAGGTCAGCAGGATAAATGGCGCACCCGCTTTAGCAGCCGCTTCTTTAATCCTTTTTGTTGCCTTTTTGTCCGCAGATCCTGCCGTGTTATAGCTCAACAAGCCGCTTGTCTTTCCACGTACATCCTCTCCTTTTTTCAACCCCAGCACCTGGGATTTATCTGTGAGGATCTGAACCTTCTCCCAATCATCCTCTCCGGAAATAACGATCTTATCAGAGATCACTTCTTTCCGCCCGCTTGTCCCATAAGTAATAGTAGCTACAGCAAACTTACCAATGGTCTGCTCTGCATCCTCACCAGGATATTTAAAAGTGATCGTGGTTTCCCCCACCTTCAGAACTTTGACATCTAACTTCTCGCCATTATGCTTAACTAACTTATCATTCTGGGAAAATGCTGCAAGTACAAAAAGGGTTGTAAAAAGCGTTAAAATGGTTTTTTTCATTGCGATTTTGATTTAAAGTTTAGGATTAACGTTATAACGCTAAAAATAGAACAAATTATCTATCCCCTATAGCAGATACAAAAGATTTAATCCAAAAAATAACCAACATGCGCAATGGAACATTTAAAAATACGTATAAATAAATTATTATATACGAAATAATAACAGATTGCCCTATAAACCATATTTTTTGCTGATCTCAAGCATCCTGTCTATCGGCTTCCTTGCCTCTTTCATCAGCACCTCATCCATCAACAGCTCCGGCTTCTCATATTTCAGACACAGATAAACCTTCTCCAAAGTATTGAGCTTCATATGTGGACAATCATTGCAGGCACACGCATTATTAGGCGGTGCGGGAATAAAAGTTTTATCCGGAGAAGCCAATTGCATCTGATGCAGTATTCCTGCCTCTGTAGCCACGATATATTCTTTCGAGTCACTATTCTGGGTATACTTCAATAAGCCCGTTGTTGAGCCTATAAAGTCCGCTATACGCAATATTGGGTCTTCACACTCAGGATGTGCGATCAACTTCGCCTTCGGATGACGAATTTTGAGCTTCGTGATCTTCTCCAGGCTGAATATTTCATGCACCATACAAGCCCCATCCCAAAGCAACATATCCCTACCGGTCTTTTTGATCAGATAAGCTCCCAGGTTCCGGTCAGGCGCAAAAATTATTTTTTGATCCTTCGGGACACTTTCCACGATCTTTTCCGCATTCGATGAAGTACAGATGATATCGCTCAAAGCTTTTACCTCCGCCGAACAATTGATGTAGGAGATCACGATATGATCCGGGTGCTTCTCTTTAAAAGCCTTGAATAAATACCCCGGCGCCGAATCAGCCAACGAACATCCCGCCTTAAGGTCCGGCAAAACCACCTTTTTATGGGGATTGAGGATCTTCGCAGTCTCCGCCATAAAATGAACGCCGGCAAAAAGGATCAGATCCGCCTTGGTCCCAGCTGCCTGCTGCGCCAGACCCAGACTATCCCCCAGGACGTCGGCCACATCCTGTATATCCGCCTCCTGGTAATAATGCGCCAGGATAATGGCATTCTTTTCCTTCTTCAGCGCGGCGATCTCCCTGAAAAGATCCAATTCCGGCGAAACATCGATATCCAGAAAACCTTTCTTCTCCAAATTTGAAGTAGCGATATCCATGTTAATATCTACCATAGTATTTAATAATATTTATTATTTTATAAAAATAGCTATTACTATTAGGATGGTGAATTCGTGGATAAGAATTTTCACCAGCTATTGGAATACAGGAAAAAGCATAGTTATTAACCCTATTCCACAAATTCTTAACAATCAAAAACCCTTTTTGGATCGGAGTTTTAAATGCTTTTCCACCACAGTGGAATAAATCCGTGTCCGGAAAAGATTTTTATTGGACTCCTGTTAGCGCCGGTGGAATAACCGTGGATTTGTTAACTCCCTCCTTCCCAACATTCCCTTCTCTAAAAGTTCTCTCCCATTTTATCCCACCTGGCAGATGCTCAAAATGAGGGTTTTCCACCAAAACGGACGGTTATTAATATTTTTCTGTTAATTCTCGTTTCACATACGCTACTGCGCTGTTTCACGTTCCCACCGCAATATCGCCAAAAACCCCCGGGTTCGCCGGCAGAAGATACGATACAAATATCCGGGGATCGTGCGACCGGGTTTTTGAAACACAATACAGCCGGGAGTTTTGCATATTTTCCACAATTTGTTCATAATATTTTTTACGCTATCTTCGCCGTCCCCGCATAAAAACGGGGGAGTATATTATTATGTCTATAATTCAGAATATCCGGGAGAGAGCCGCCTGGTTAGTTTTTGGTCTGATTGCGCTGAGCCTTATTGGATTTCTTCTCATGGATGCTTTTGTAGGAAGAAGCCGTTTTTTTGGTAATCGCTCTACTGTCGTAGGTACCGTCAACGGACAGAAGATCGAAGAGAACGATTTCCAGAAAAAGGTCAACCTTATGGAAAACCAATACAAGAGGAATGGAATGCAGATCAACGAGAGCATGCAACAGTCCATTCGTGAGCAGGTATGGAGTAAAATGATCGAAGACGCCCTTTTCACCGATGACATACAGGCCCTGGGTCTGGATGTTACAGATAAGGAAGTGAGCGACATGCTGGTGGGCCCCAATGCTATACCCGATATCAGACAAGCCTTCACGGATAAAAAGACAGGTGTATTCGATGCCAATGCCGCCGCCCAAAGGATCAACCAGATGCGCTCCCTCTGGAAAGCAGGACCAAAAAAGAATGGGGATAATTCACAATATGAAATGTCCCGCAGCTTTTTCGAAGAGTCCGTTCCCGAGATCGTAAAAATGCGCCTGCAGGAAAAATATATGGCGCTCCTGACCAACAGCGTCTATACCCCCAAGTTCCTCATCGAAAAGAGCAATGCCGACAACAGCCAGATAGCGTCTATCTCTTTTGTCAATACGCCATATTATACTGTATCCGACAGTACGATAAAAGTCTCCGACGATGAGATACAGGAATATGTCAACGAACATAAGGATAGATTTCACCAGGACGAGAGCAGGAGCATTGCTTATGTATTGTTCGACGCCTCCCCCACACCGGACGACTCCGCTAAACTGCACCAGCAGCTGGCAGATATGAAGGCTGATTTTATAAAATCAAACAATCCCGACCAATTCCTGTCCCGGATGCAATCGGATATTCCCTACGAAGATGTGTTTGTGCCCAAGTCGCAGTCACATATCCCGGCCAGGGATTCTATATACGCCCTGCCCAAAGGCCAGGTCTATGGACCCTATCTGGATGCCGGCAGCTATGTACTGGCAAAAATGGTGGATGAAAAGGTCTTACCCGATACGGTAAAGGCACGTCATATCCTCGTGGCAACCATCGATCCGCAAACCCAGCAGCCAACGCTGCCGGACAGCATCGCCAAAAAGAGGATCGATAGCATAAAGAACGTGCTGGAACATGGCGCCAGCTGGGATAGCGTTGCTCTCAAGGTCTCCGATGACCCCGGCTCCAAGGAGAAAGGCGGTGTGTATGACAATATCACCTTCCAAACCCAGTTCATACCCGAGTTCAAGGATTTTGTATTTAATGGTAAAAAAGGGGAAGCCAGGATCGTAAAGACCAGCTTCGGTTACCATTATATACAGATAATGGATCAGAAGAATTTCGAACCCGCCTATAAGATCGCCCAACTGTCCAAAAAAATCGAGACCAGCACCGAGACCGACAACGCGGCCTCCGGCCTCGCAAGCAAATTCGCTGGCGAGAACCAGGACGGAAAGAACTTCGACCAGGCTGTGCAAAAACAGGGTCTTCAAAAGCTCTTAGCTCCGGATATCACACCCTCCGAATATTCCATACCCGCATTAGGCGCCAATCGCCAGTTGATAAAATGGATCTATGAAGCAAAATTGGGAGAGGTCTCCGAACCATTCCCCGTTGGTGATAAATACGTAGTTGCCCAGCTTACGGAGATCAATAGCGAAGGCACAGCAACACCCCGCAAGGCCCGCGCCCAGGTGGAACCGATCCTCCGGAATAAGAAAAAGGCGGATGTTATTATAAAGAAACTGAATAACCCCGCCACCCTCGAGGCAGCCGCGGCCGCCAGCGCACAAACCATCATGCACGCGGATAGCATAACGTTCAATGGTACCGCCATCCCCAATGTAGGTATGGAACCCAAGGTACAGGGCGCCGCTTTCAATAAACAGCTGGCCGGCAAACCCGCCTCCCCGCCCATTGCCGGCAATGGCGGTGTCTTTGTAATAAAGGTGGAAAACGTCAGCGCCACATCCAACCCCAATGCCGATCTGCAGCAGCAACGGTTTATGCAGGAACAGCAGGAAAAGAATATGCTGTCCCGGATGCTGATGTACTCCTTGCGCAAAAATGCCAAGATCAAAGACGATAGAGCTAAGTTCTACTAGACACTGAACCCCCTCTGGGTTTCGCTCCATATAATTAAAAGCCTCGGTCTCCCCGGGGCTTTTTTCATGTCCCTGTCGTGTCGTACCTTTGCATCATTATGAGTGAAGAGATCGTCAATAAAGTAGCGCTCAGCGGCCTGCTGACACTCGACCTCGAAGATTATTATCCCCGGGAAGAGATCGTGCTGTTCGACCTGAAACCTTACCTTTTTATGGTGAATGTCCGAAAAACGGGCCCTCCAGGAAATGTAGCCCGTTTTCCGGAAACGTCTAATGATGGTCCTTCGGACAACGAGCCGGAGGCTCGTTCAGGGATCCTCCGGGAGAAAGATTTCAGGGCCGCCCTCAATGAGCTGGATTGGACCCGGTTCCAGGACAAGATCGTTGCCGTCACCTGTTCCGTCGATGCCATCATTCCTCTTTGGGCCTATATGCTGGTAGCCGTCAACCTCCAGCCTTTCGCCCGCGACATCGTTATGGGAGATGAGAACACCGCTCGGCAACAGACATTTCTCGCCAGGATCGCCGCCATCGACATACAGGAATTTGCAGATAAAAGAGTAATTGTAAAAGGTTGTGGAGACCTGTCCGTCGGCGGATTTGCCTATTTGGAGGTCGCCAAACGACTGCGCCCCATAGTGAAGAGCATTATGTACGGAGAAGCCTGCAGCAACGTCCCCGTGTATAAGAAGAAGTAGAAGCCAGCTTGTCCGGAACCTACAGTTTCCACCGGCGAAGGCCTGATCGGTCAGCGACTGCAAGCCAAAGACATTATACATAGACAATAAACCCAAGCGCTATGGATGTAGAAATTTTGGCCCGGATACAGTTTGCATTTACTATTGGCTTCCATTACATCTATCCCCCTCTTAGCATCGGTCTGGGACTGATCCTCGTTATCATGGAAGGGCTCTTCCTCAAAACAGGCAATCGTATTTACGAACAGGCTGTCCGCTTTTGGATACGCATCTTTGCCCTGATCTTCGGCATCGGCGTCGCTACGGGCATCATCATGGAATTCGAGTTCGGCACTAACTGGGCCACCTATTCGAAATACGTGGGAGATATCTTTGGCAGCGCATTGGCCGCGGAAGGCATCTTTGCCTTCGCCCTCGAATCCGGATTTCTCGGCATACTTATTTTCGGATGGAAAAGAGTCAGCCCCCGGGTCCATTTTTTTTCTACCATCATGGTATTTTTTGGATCCCTCTTCTCCGCCGTCTGGATCGTCGTGGCCAACTCCTGGCAACAAACCCCCGCCGGCTACCACATCGTAGGAGAGGGTATCGATGCCCGCGCCGAGATCACCGACTTCTGGGCCATGGTCTTCAACCCATCCAGCGTGGACAGGCTCCTCCACGTCTGGATCGCCGCCATCCTTGCCGGCGCCTTTCTGGTCCTCAGCGTCAATGCCTGGTATATATTGCATAAAAAGCACCTGGAAATAGCCCGCCCCTCTTTTAAAATAGCCCTCACGGTAGCCGTCCTCTTTTCCCTCCTTCAACTGTATACAGGACACCGCAGCGCCGACGGGGTCTCTCATAACCAGCCCGCCAAGCTGGCCGCCCTGGAAGGACACTACGATAGCTCTTCCCGCGCAGATATGTATCTGGTTGGCTATGTAGACAACAAACATGAAAAGACCATGGGAATAAAGATCCC
>Ga0097682_1001516_pt1 | contig 22488 bp, 21 predicted proteins | sample ThiBio_1000_biof_2_FD_72843 | JGI IMG/M metagenome (GOLD analysis project Ga0097682, IMG submission 72843) | Wastewater bioreactor microbial communities from Cape Town, South Africa - Thiocy_cont_1000_biof - 1398105538229 (version 2) (version 2) ...
AGCAGGCCCGCGACCGACGAGGCATCCTGCAACGCGGTGCGCACGACTTTGGCCGGGTCGATGATGCCCTTGGCGACCATGTCGACATACTCTTCCTTCTGGGCGTCGAAGCCGAAGGTCTCGGCCTTGTTTTCGAGGACCTTGCCGACGACGATTGATCCCTCCATGCCGGCGTTTTCCGCGATCTGGCGGATTGGGGCTTCCAGCGCCTTCAGCACGATGTTGATGCCGGCCTGTACGTCCGGATTGTCGTTACTGATGCGGCCGACCGCTTTCCGGGCGCGCAGCAGGGCGGTGCCGCCGCCTGGGACGATGCCTTCCTGCACGGCCGCGCGGGTGGCGTTGAGCGCATCCTCGACCCGATCCTTCTTCTCCTTGACCTCGACTTCCGTCGCGCCGCCGACGCGGATCACCGCGACGCCGCCCGCAAGCTTGGCCAGACGCTCCTGCAGCTTCTCGCGGTCATAGTCCGAGGTGGTCTCCTCGATCTGCGCCTTGATCTGTCCGACCCGCGCCTCGATGTCCTTCTTCTTGCCGGCGCCGTTGACGATGGTGGTGTTCTCCTTGTCGATCAGTACTTTCTTGGCGCGGCCGAGCATGTTCAAGCTGACGTTTTCGAGCTTCATGCCGAGATCGTCGGAGACGAGCTGGCCGTTGGTCAGGATCGCGACGTCCTCCAGCATGGCCTTGCGGCGGTCGCCGAAGCCCGGCGCCTTCACCGCGGCCACTTTCAGGCCGCCGCGCAGACGGTTGACCACGAGCGCGGCCAGCGCCTCGCCTTCGACATCCTCCGCGACGATCAGAAGCGGCTTGCCCGATTTCACCACCGCCTCGAGCACCGGCAGCATGGCCTGAAGACCGGACAGCTTCTTCTCGTGCAGCAGGATGTAGGCGTCGTCGAGTTCGGCGGTCATCTTCTCGGCATTGGTGATGAAGTAGGGCGAGAGATAGCCGCGGTCGAACTTCATGCCCTCGACGATATCGACGTCGGTTTCGAGCGACTTGTTCTCCTCGACGGTGATGACGCCCTCGTTGCCGACCTTCTGCATTGCCTGCGCGATCATTTTTCCGATAGCTGCGTCGCCGTTGGACGAGATGGTGCCGACCTGCGCGACTTCGGCAGACGATGCGACCGGCTTGGCGCGCTTTTCGATGTCCTTCACCACGGCCGCGACCGCGATGTCGATGCCGCGTTTCAGATCCATCGGGTTCATGCCGGCGGCGACCGCCTTGGCGCCCTCGCGGACAATCGACTGCGCCAGTACGGTGGCGGTGGTGGTGCCGTCGCCCGCGGTGTCGTTGGTTTTGGAGGCGACCTCGCGCACCATCTGCGCGCCCATGTTCTCGAACTTGTCCTCGAGTTCGATCTCCTTGGCGACGGTGACGCCGTCCTTGGTGATGCGGGGCGCGCCGAAGCTCCGCTCGATGACGACGTTGCGGCCTTTCGGGCCGAGCGTCACCTTTACGGCGTTGGCGAGGACGTCGACGCCGCGCAACATGCGCTCGCGAGCGTCGGCGGAAAACCTGACGTCTTTGGCGGCCATTGAATGTTACTCCTGGTTTGTTGTCTGCCGCTCTCCCTGAGCGTCATTGCCGGGCCTGACCCGGCAGCCTGTCTTCTTTTCCGAAAGATGGAGGCGCGGATCAAGTCCGGTTTTGGCCGAGACTGCAAGCGGCAAGATCGAGTGTCAGTCGCGGGTCTGTAGCCGGATTTTCCGGTACGGTCGATCCGGTCGCGGACGGCGTCGGGGGGCATCACGGCTTAGTCCCCCATGTAGTCAACATGATCCGTGGCGGCACCGTCGATCATGGCCAGGAGCAGGAGAACTATTTGGGACAAAATCCGAACACTTAAAGTCCGATTGGTTTCATGGCCTGTGGCAGTAAGACAGGACTGCCATCACCGTGATACTGAACGGCGACGTCCACCTCGAATACCTTCCGGATCATCTCGTCGGTGATTATCTGCTCCGGCACGCCATCGGCAACGACGCTGCCGCGGTGAATGACGATGATGCGGGTAGCGAACCGCACAGCCAGATTGAGGTCGTGGAGGATCGCGATCACGGCCGTCCCGTTCCGGGCACGTCGGCCAGCGATTTCGACCAACTCGATCTGATGTCGGAGGTCGAGACTTGATGTTGGCTCATCAAGCAAAAGCAATCCCGGGCCATGAAGGGCTTCGCCGCATGCCAATTGAACAAGGACGCGCGCAAAATGCGCGCGCTGCTGCTCGCCGCCCGAGAGGGTCGGCAATTGGCGGTGGCGAAGCGGCCGCACCGCAACCTCGTCCAGCGCCGCCTCGATACGTGGATGCGCGGCAGCGTCGTTCATATGGCTTGCGCCCATACGTACGATTTCCTCCACCGTGAACGGAAAGGTGACGCTGACGTGTTGCGACAGTGTCGCGCGATGGGTCGCCAGCTGTGCCGCTGAATAGGATTGCAGGCTGCACTGCTTGAGCCTGATGCAGCCTCGCGTGGGCCGAAGATCGCCGGAGAGCAGGCGAAGGAGGGTGGATTTTCCAGCGCCATTGGGACCGACGATCGCGATCATCTCTCCGCTTCCGACGCTGATGTCGATGTCATCGACCAGCGTTGCGCCGTTGATCTGCATGGTCACTGAACGCGTTTCGATGATCGGCGTCATAGCCCGGCCAGCCCCCGCTGCCGAAGCAGGATCGCGAGAAAGAATGGCGCGCCGATCGCTGCCGTCAGAATTCCGATGGGCATTTCGGCGGGCGCAACGATGGTCCGGGCCAGCGTGTCGGCGCCGACAACCAGAACCGCGCCGAGGAGCGCCGACGCCGGAAGCAGTATCCGGTGACCGGGGCCGATCATCAATCGGAGAAGGTGCGGAACGACAATGCCGATGAAGCCGACAACGCCGCAGATCGACACGGCAACTCCGGTCATGGCCGAGATCAGGACGATCGAGACACGCTTCAGCCGTTCCACATTGATGCCGCTGTGGAAAGCCTCGGATTCGCCGAGTATTAATACGTCCAACCCTCTGCCGATCCAGACGCAAGCGATCACTCCGACAGCAAGGACCGGAGCTATCGTCACCGCCTTGCTCCAGGTTGCACCGCTCAGCGAACCGAGCATCCAGAAAGTGATGTCGCGCAACTGTCTGTCATCAGCGATAAACACGAGAAGCCCAAGTCCGGCATTGGCGATCGCGGCGATGGCGAGCCCTGCCAGAAGAAAGATGGCGATGGATGTCCGTCCCGCGCGGCTGGCGATGCCGTACAGGATCAGCGTGGTTGCAAGCGAACCCAGGAATGCCGCCAGTGGCAGGAGCGCATTCTGCATGAAGCGGAAGGCATCGCCATAACTGCTGTCGATCAGAACAATGGCGCTTGCGGCCGCAAACGCACCGCCGCTGGAGACGCCGACCAGAGCCGGATCGGCCAGTGGATTGCGAAACAAGCCTTGCATGATTGCGCCGGATGTCGCGAGCAGGCCACCTACAACGGCCGCCGCCAGAACACGGGGGATCCGGATCGACCACAGCACGAGTTGATCGCGCGCCAGAAGCGTATCGGCTGGTTCGCTCACCAGAATCCCAAGGGCCGCCGGCACACGGGCAATGGGAATGCCCGCGGCGCCTAGCGTCACAGCGATGATCGCCGCTCCGGTCAATGTCAGCAGCAGGCATCCAAATATAAGCGCGGGGGAGGGACGTACAGTGATGCTTCGGCGCGGGCGCTTCGCATTTTCGCGTCCGTCGACTACGGTCATTTCAGGCAGTCGACAGTCGGTGCCGCCGGCGTAAACTTCTCGGCTTCGGATGCAAGCGCCGGATAGAGTCGGACCGACAGGTCTCGCGCTGCGGCCGCTGTCCTTGGTCCGAAACCAAGAAGATAGAGTCCCTCCATGGACATGAACGACCTGTTCGCCGCAGCCGGCGTCAATGCGAAGGCCGGATGCTGATAGATAGCGTCGGCGCTCAGCGAGTCCTTGCCCCTGTCGATGGACAGGACGACGTCCGGCTTGGCGGCAACGATCGCCTCGTCGTTGATCGGTTTGTAGCCTTCATATTCGCTGATGGCATTGACGCCGCCAGATAGCTTGATGATCTCGTCAGCGGCGGTATGACGCCCCGCCGCCATGGCGCGCCCGTTCACCAGCGACATCACGAACATGACGCGAACCGGCTTTTCGACCTTGGCTCGCAGCGCCTTCAACTGAGCGAGGTCATGTGCGACGGCTGCGGTGAGGCAGGCGGCACGCGTATCAGCCCCCAGCGCGTGTCCAACCAGCGAAATCTTGTCGAGGATACCCTGCTCGGAATAGGTCTCGGGCACAAGGACAAGCGGCACGTTCGCCGCTTGCAGAACGTCCAGCGTTTCCTTCGGTCCCGATCCCTGCATCGCAAAGATCACCGAAGGGTTCAATCCGAGAACACCTTCCGAGGATAGCTGGCGCATGTAACCGACATTCGGCATCTTGAGAGCGGCCGCGGGATAGAGGCTGGTTGAATCGACGCCGACGACATGGTTCTCAAGTCCAAGAGCGTAGAGAATCTCGGTGACCGCGCCGCCGATCGCTACGATGCGCGACGGATCGCCGACCGTGACGTCATGGCCGCTCGCGTCGCGCACCATGATCCCGCCGGCTCGCAATGAGACTGCGGGCAGGATTGTCGCCGTCGTCGCAATCACAAACATGAAAGCGATGATCCGCCGCTTCGAAAACGGTTTGGGGCGCAGGCTCATTTGGTCAGGATCAGCTTGTTTTGCGACGTCAATCGCAAGCGATAACTCTCGCTGCCGTGCGCGATGATGACTTCACGACTGGCGGAGAACAGGTCTTTGCTGTCGAGCATGTTTCCTCGCATTGCGATGGTGCGCTCTCCGGCGAGGGGCGTGGCTCCGTGATCTTTCAGATGCTCGTGCTTCGTTCGTGATATTTCAGTCATATGGCCGCCCGACCTGCCTGGAGCGCTCAGAACTTCTTTACAGGTGCGCGCGGTCTCAAACCAACCGCCGCAGATTACAATCAATGTAAACAAACCCGCGAGTGGTTGACCTTATCGGAACCCCTTCTTATTCCCGAGACGAAGCGTGCGCTCCGGTGCATGCCATGACAGGCAGCCAGCAAGCCACTGCATCGATCGCAGCGCCCGCCAGCCGAGCCCGACGAAAGACATCGTAGACAGGGGGCCGCGGGACGATGAAGGTCAGCGAGGCTGGGCGTTCGCGCGCCTTGAAGATGGGTGTTTCCGTTGTTGCGATGTCGCTGGCCGCGACCGGCATTGCCTCTGCGCAGCAAGCTCCCGGCGCCGCTCCTTCAGAGCGGTCAACCGAGCTTCCAAACCCAACAAAACGCAAGCATGCTGCCGTGTGGCAGCAAGCAGCTATCGAGACGGCGGCGCTCAACGCGCGGGCGCAGATCGGTTCGCAGACCGTCGTGCCGCTCGACATGATCACTGTGACGGCGACGAAAACCGAAGAACGGGCCATTGACGCGCTCGCGCCGGTTAGCGTGGTGACGCTTGAGCAGATCCAGGGACTTCAGCCGGGACGGATATCGGACATCTTCCGAGCCATGCCGGGTGTCACGTTCCAGGACCGCGGCGACGATCCGTCCAGTTCCATCAATATTCGCGGCTTGCAGGATTTCGGCCGGGTCGCCGTCGTCGTTGATGGTGCGCGGCAGAACTATCAACGCACCGGCCATAATGCCAACGGCTCTTTCTTTCTCGACCCGGAACTGATCGGCGGGGTGGATGTCACGCGCGGGCCAACAGCCAACATCTATGGTTCGGGCGCAATTGGGGGTGTCGCATCCTTCCGCACCAAGGACATCAATGATGTCCTTCGTCCCGAAGAGCGCTGGGGCGTTGACATGACCGGCTCATACGGCAGCAACAACAGCCGGGGACTGGGTTCGATCTTCGGCGGCGTTCGTCTCGATCCGAGCGTTGATGTGTTCGGTGGCGCGGTCTATCGCACGCAAGGGAACTACAAGGACGGCGCGGGGACGGAAATTGGCAATACTGGAAACGATATCGCGGCCGGATTGATGAAAGTGACGGTTCGTCCGGCCGACGGGCACGAAATCAAGTTCGGCGGATTGTTCCAGGATTACCAATACAATATCGGCCAGTTCAACAGGGGACCGGCGACCACGGCCGCCCAGCGTGCGCTCAATCAGGGCTCGTCGGTTTATGCCTCGGATGCCAAGAACTACATGGGTACGCTGAGCTGGCGCTATTCGAAGCCGGACGACAGGCTGTTCGACTGGAACATGTCATTGTATGGCAATCGCGTCGATAACGACCAGACCAAGACCTATCACTACTCGACCGGCGGTGCAGCTTATTGCGGCCCTGGTGTCACCGGCAACAACATCTCTGGCTGTGTCGGCGACAAGCGGGGCTACCTGCTCGACACGATCGGTCTCGACGTCAACAACACGTCCCGCTTCGACATCGGAAACTGGCAAAACGCCGTGACCTATGGCTTCGACATCTTCAATGATGACGTCAGAACCACCGACTCGCGCGGTAATTCCAACATCACGACGCCCAGCGGCAGCCGGACTGTTTCCGGCGGCTTCGTGCAGTTGAAGAACAGGTACGACAACTGGCTCGAAGTCATCAGCGCGGTTCGCTACGATCGCTATGAACTGAATTCAGCGGGAACGGCGTTGGGCCAGACGTCGTCCAGCGGCGAACGGCTTTCGCCCAAGATAACTATCGGGGTGACGCCGGTTGCCGGATTTACGCCCTATGCCAGTTACGCCGAAGGCTATCGCGCGCCGTCGATTACCGAGACGTTGATCGCGGGTTCCCACGCCACGGGTGGCGGACCGGCCTTCTTCAATTGTCCCGACGGCACCAGCGGGCTGTTCTGTTTCCTGCCCAACCCCAACCTGCGGCCCGAAGTCGGCAAGACCAAGGAAATCGGCGTCAATCTCAAATACGACGGAGTCCTGACGGCAGGTGACGCGTTGCGCGCGAAGTTCAACGTCTTCCGCAACGATGTCGACGACTATATCGATCTGGTGGCCTCGCCTCCGACGATGACGATGTTCGGGCCGTTCAGCCAGTACTACCAATATCAGAACATCGCGGCCGCCCGGATCGAAGGTTTCGAGTTCGAGACCACCTATGATGCCGGTGACTGGTTCGTCGGTGTGGCCGGCAATATTCAGCGCGGCAAGAACACGGCCACGAATATCGGCTTGACCACTGTGCAGCCGCGCAAGGTCACGACCAGCGCCGGTGTGCGATTGCTGGACCGAAAGCTGATCCTGTCGGCGCAATGGTCATCCTTCGCGGCGCTGACGGATCTTCCGGCAGGCTATCTGCCCTCGACAGCCTACGACCTGGTGAATCTGTATCTGACCTATCAGGCGACACAGGACATCATGTTGACCGCGTCGGTTCAGAACCTGCTGAATGAGTACTACCGTCCCTACGCGATACCGGGATCGTCAACCGACGGCACGACGCAAAATGACGTGTTGTTCAGCAGTCCCGGTCCGGGGATCGTTTTCAAGGCGGGCTTGAAGGTTCATTTTGGCGGAGCCTGATATCGAGGCCGGCGTAAACCGACGCCAGTCGCGCTGATGCCCCGGCGCGGCTCGTTTTGTCATTGTGACGCGTTGATGAAAGCATATGTGAAATACACCGAGCGTGAGCAGGAGGATACCAGGATGTTTATCGCGATGAACCGTTTCCAGGTTAAGCTGGGCTCGGAAGCGGCTTTCGAAAAGGTCTGGGCGACGCGTGAATCCTACCTTGGGACCATGCCTGGCTTCATCGAGTTCCATCTCCTGAAGGGGCCGGCGGCCGAGGATCACACGCTGTATTCGAGCCATACGACCTGGGCTGATCGTGCGGCGTTTGAAGGATGGACGAAATCCGAGGCGTTTCGCCGGTCGCACGCGCGCGCCGATAATCAGACGGGAGAGAGCCTGTATCTTGGCCATCCGAAATTTGAGGGTTTCGAGGTCATTCAGAGCGAGCGGAAGTCTGACGCCGCAGCGTAAGGCGGAGACGAGAACCTCCCTGTCATCGGAGATACAAAGTGGCGAGTCCAATTGCTTCTGATTTGAAATCCTATCTTGTGGAGAATTCCGGAGCGGTGATCGAGGACGTGGCGCGAGATCACGGTGTATCGCCGCGAACGGTGATAGAAGCGCTGCCGTCCGACATGGTGAAACTCTGCGAGGGAGGTTCGTTCGCGGTGGCAATGCAGGACATTGCACAATGGGGAGAGGTAACCTTCATTGTTCATACCGCCGACGCCATTTTTGAGTTCACCGGTCCGGTTCCGGACGGCGAGATCGGCCGTGGCTATTTTAACCTGATGCAGCCGAAAGGTCTGCACGGCCATCTGCGGCATGAGCGATGCGCCGCCATTGCCTTTGTCGAACGCCCCTTCATGGGCAAATCCTCGGCGTTCGTAGCGTTTCTGAACGTCGATGGCGGTGTGATGTTCAAGGTCTTCGTGGGACGAGACGAAACGAGAGCCTTGCGACAGGACCAGCTCGACCGCTTCCGTGCGCTGGCTGAACGCCTGGGCGCCGTGTCCGCAAGTTAGGACAATTGTAGAAACAGTGCCGGCGCGTCGCGTCTCCGTACACAGGCTCTTGTGTCTTCAGAGAACCAACGGCGAAAACGCAAGCGTGGCTATACTACCCACTAACTCAGGATTGCGCTGGTCGAGTTCGAGGATAGCAGGCGCAAGCGGTCGGCGGCGGCGCAGCCGTGAGAATCGACCGGCTCAATCCGGACGAACGGGCGGACGGCGCGCTCACCACGGCATCGGTGCTGCGCTGGAGCGCGGCCGGGCTCGACCCATGTCACGACGAATTCGCCGTCCTCCGCCGCACCGCCGTCGCTCCATTCGAATCCTGACGTCAAGCGGAAACAGCCAGTGCCGACTTCGTCAACGCAATGCTACTAGTAGCAGCGACGAACTCTGACACCGTTTGCCCACACGACTCGGCAGGTACGAACTGGTGCCGCCCTGACAGCGGGTGCGACGACGACGGGCGCTGCAACTGGCCGACGCACGACAACAGCGCCTCGATATCCGGCGCACCCCGCACGGTAAACGCCGCGGGCACATACGACCGCGTTGGCATCCTTCGATTCGAAGGTCATGGTGGCGGCAAACGCGGCGAAAGCACAAGCAGCAAGCAACAATGGACGCATAATAGGCTCCCGTTTTTCAAATGCTATTGATGATGAACGAATACGGCAGCGCCGTCAAAAAATAACTGCTCTATTTCGACGGAGAGGGCTCACTTCTTTCGGCGCAGTCCTGCACCTTCTTGCAAGTTGGCGTCAGCCGTCACTTGCAAGACAAGCGATGATTTTGCCCCGCTGCCCGATGTCACGCCTTGCAAAGCCTTTCCCATACACCCCATTACGCCGGGCTGCTGTCACCCCCTGAGCAAAGCTCGCTTGAGAAGCGTATAAAACGCCCTGTGACCAGCATCATCCGCAGTATCGATTTTTCTTCCCGAAAATAATTCCTGTTGCTGAGTTCTTTCTTCTTGACTGCTGAGCCACTGTACTGGCAGGCGATTCAACCGCTTCAACTTCACCTTTCGATGAGGAAAGTATGAGGGACATCAAAAAGAGATGGCTTGCGTTCTACTTCGAGCACGTCGAGCGAGCCGCCAAGGAAATATTCGAACACCTCGAGAAGATGATCATCGGAACGCTCGTTGTGTCGGCAGGAACGCATGTCTCGAGCAGCAACGAACCCTTCATCGTCCTTTTCGGCTATCTCCGCCACAACCTGGTCGGAAGGGGCGTCGAGTTGTTCGGGATAGCTCTCCTCATCCTCAACTTCGTCGATGGCTTTTCCAAACTCGCAAAGCTCAACTGGCACGTCGCTTATCAAATCGCGATGTCGCTTTGTTATGTTATCCTTTCGATGCGAATGATTCAGCTGATCCTAGCCTTCCGCGGCGAATGAATGCGAGTGTATCGCCACCTTCAAATGCCTACCGCGATACAAATTGCCCAAGCACGGTTTTGCAGGCCGGCGAAAGAGACGATGCATTGCTGGCGAGACATTGGGCGATGCGGCCACCGCCGGCGGCAATGCCGCTGCATAGCGTTTGGGCGTCGGCGCCGCAGGCTGACCGCAACATCCTTAGTTCTTCTCGCGGACGTAGCGGCCGCAGAGTGAGAGCCGCCGGAGCGGCTGTTGACGCGGCGCCTGCCGCGCCAGTCGACGCCGCGGCTTCTCCTCCGGATGCGGCGTTGACAGCTTGCTGGCAGCTTGTGGAAACTTTCGCCTTATTCTTTTCAAGACATTGCAGGGCTGGCGCGCCGCCAGTCGGGACTCCCGAGCAGACCTTCATGTAGTCCGAACGGCAGGCCGTGCGTACGGCTGAGATCTGAGCACTGGTCGGCTGCTTCGTGGCGTTCGTGGTGGCAGCCTCCTTTGGAGCGGACGACTCGGCGGCCGGCTTTGCGCTGGCAGCCGCTGGCTTGGTCTTCGGCGTTGCTTCGGCCTTGGGCGCAGCCGCCGTGTCGACCGCGCGCACTGCCGTCTGACAGTTCGATGACAGGCTCTGCAAGTTCTTCTGAAGGCATTGCAGCGAGGCTGCGCCGCCGGGAGGGACGCTGGCGCAATGGGCTTCGTAATCAGCGCGGCACGCAGAGCGGATAGCGTTCCGCTGAGCATCCGTGGGCGCTTGAGCAAGTGCCAGGGTATTCATTGCAACGGACAGAGCGGCCGAGATCGCCAGGGCCGCTAGACGAGACGCAATTTCGCTGTTGATCATTTCCCTAATTCCTTCGCCAGTATCGAAATCGTTGTTCGAATTTGTTTCGAAAAAGAGTCTCAAAGAAACGATAGTTATTATTTTATTTTTTTTGTACCATAGCAAGTGAGATATTGCTATTCGACGGTTGTAAGAAGAAATTTCCAGAGCTTTAAATTATTTCAAGCTTCATTCGGGAGTTCGGTAATGAGCCTGACGCAAAGCGTTATATCCGCCTTGCGGATTGTAGCTGTATTATTTGCGTCCACGCTTCTGGTGGCTTGCGAGCAAAATAGCTTTGTCCAGCCTCCGCCGCCAAAGGTGGAAGTCTCGCTGCCCGTACAACGCAGTATTACCCGTTATCTCGAAGCGACTGGAAATACCGCCGCGATCAAGAGTGTCGACCTGGTGGCGCGCGTGCAAGGTGTCCTGCAGTCGATCAACTATCAGGACGGCGCCTTGGTCAAGGAAGGGACCACGTTATTTACGATCGAACCGGAGACTTACAAATTGAAGCTTGAGCAGGCGGAAGCCGCTGAAGCTGGCGCGCAAGCCTCCTTGAAACAGGCCAGTGCTGATTTCAAGCGTCAATCCGACCTGGTTTCGCGGCAAGTCGCTTCCCAGGCGACGCTCGAACAGTCGACTGCGGCTCGCGATAACGCTCAGGCGAATTTGCAGCAAGCCGAGGTCAATACCAAGATCGCCCAGGTTAACTACGGCTACACCAACGTGGTCGCGCCGTTTGACGGGATCGTGACGGCCCATCTCCAGTCTGTCGGTGAGCTTGTTGGCGTGGCGTCACCGACTCAACTGGCGACGATCGTGGCGCTCGATCCGATCTACGTAAATTTCAACGTGAACGAGCGCGACGTGTTGCGTATCCGGGAGGACGCACGCAAGCGGGGAATGACAGGCGAGAATTTCAGGCAGGTGCCAATCGAAGTCGGCCTGCAGACCGAGACTGGTTACCCGCATAGGGGAAAGCTTGATTACATCTCGCCAACGATCAACCAGTCGACGGGGACACTGGCGGTTCGCGGCGTTCTCCCCAATGCCGACAGAGTATTGCTGCCGGGCTATTATGTTCGCATCCGCGTCCCGATAGAACAGCAGAAGGATGCTCTGTTGGTCCCCGATGTCGCCTTGGGCAGCGATCAAGCCGGCCGTTACGTACTCGTCGTGAATGGAGAGAACGTCGTCGAGCAGCGTAAGGTTCAGACCGGCCCCCTTGATGGCGATCTCCGCGTCATCACCAGCGGTTTGAAAGTTGATGATCAAGTGATCGTCGCGGGACTGTTGCGTGCCATTCCCGGACAGAAGGTCAACCCGCAGCAGAAGAAGGTCGAGTCTCAGCCCCCGACCAAATAGGACCCGTCATGATCTCAAAATTCTTCATCGAGCGGCCGGTCCTGTCCAACGTCATCGCGATCTTAATGATCCTGATCGGCGCCGTCTCCCTGTTCCGCCTCTCCGTGGCACAATACCCCGATGTCGTGCCGCCAACCGTCCAGGTCACGACGCGTTATCCCGGCGCAAGCGCAAAGACCGTCATCGATACCGTCGCGCTGCCGATTGAGCAGCAAGTCAATGGCGTCGAGGATATGCTTTACATGCAGTCCTTTAGCAGCGCCGACGGTACTTATTCACTGACGGTCACCTTCAAGATCGGGACCGACCTCAACTTCGCGCAAGTGCTCGTCCAGAATCGCGTTTCGAGCGCGCTGTCCTCGTTGCCCCAGCCGGTCCAGAACCAGGGTGTGACCGTCCAGAAGAAGTCGACGGCTATTCTTCTGTTTGTAACGTTGACGTCGCCGAACGCCACCTATGACAGCCTGTTTCTGAGCAACTACGCCACTATCAACATCAAGGACGAACTGTCTCGTCTACCGGGTGTCGGCAATGTCACCGTTTTCGGAGCCGGCCAGTATTCAATGCGGGTCTGGCTCGATCCTAACAAGCTGCAGGCGCGCGGATTGATGCCTCAGGACGTCATCCAGGCGATCCAGCAGCAGAGCCAGCAGGTGACGGCAGGACAGGTCGGAATGCCGCCGGCGCCGTCCGGCCAGGCGTTTCAGTATACGTTGGACATCAATGGCAGGCTCGACGATCCAAGTCAGTTCGAGGACGTCATTGTCAAGACGGGAGACAATGGCGACGTCACGCGGGTGAGGGACGTCGGCCGGGTCGAACTCGGTGCCCAGACCTATAGCCAGATATTCTCCCTCAATGGAAAGCCTGCGACGGGTATTGGCGTATTCCAGTCTCCCGGCGCCAACGCTCTTGATGTCGCGAAAAGCGTCCAACAGAAGATGGTCCAACTGGCGAAGGCCTTCCCGCAAGATGTCAGGTACGATACTCCGTTTGATACGACCAAGTTCGTGTCGGCCTCGATCAACGAGGTATACAAGACACTGATCGAGGCGGGACTGCTCGTCCTGGTCGTGATCCTGATCTTCCTTCAGGACTGGCGCGCGATGCTCGTACCGGCAACCACCGTGCCTGTCACGATCATCGGTGCCTTTGCGGCGATGGCGGCGCTTGGGTTCACGGTCAATATCTCGACCCTGTTTGCGATCGTGCTCGCGATCGGAATCGTCGTCGACGATGCCATCGTCGTGGTTGAAGGCGCGGCGCACAATATTGAGCGCGGAATGACGGGACATGACGCGGCGATCAGCGCCATGAATCAGTTGTTCTCGCCTATCGTCGGCATCACGCTGGTCCTGATTTCGGTGTTTCTGCCCTCTGCCTTTCTGCCAGGCTTGACGGGCAGGATGTACGCGCAATTCGCGCTGGTGATTGCCGCCACCGCGCTTTTAAGTGCCATCAATGCGGCGACATTGAAGCCGACACAGTGCGCGTTATGGCTCCGACGGCCAGCACCGCCGGAACAGCGCAACCTTTTCTATCGTAAATTTAACTCCATCTATGACCGCCTAGAACGCGCCTATGGACGGCTCATGGTTCTCATGACGAACCATAGCGGTCTCTGCGTCATTCTGGCGCTGATCCTGATCGGAGCCAGTGGCTATGGTCTCTCGCGCGTGCCGACCGGATTCATTCCGATCGAAGATCAGGGATATCTGCTTGTTACCGTGCAATTGCCCGATGGCGCGGCGCTCGAGCGGTCGCAACGCGTCCTCGATCGGGTCAACGAGCTGGCACGCCAGACGCCCGGCGTGGATCAGGTCATCACCATCGCGGGCATCTCGCCGCTCGACAACAATTCAAGTCTTGCCAGTGCCGGAGTGTCCTATGTCATCCTGAAGGACTGGAGCGAACGCGGAGCGGGGCAGGATCTTCGATCGCTGTTTACGACGCTGAATGAGAAGATGTCCCAGATCGAGGAGGCACGGATACTTGTGCTCCCGCCGCCGCCGATCCAGGGAATCGGCAACGCTGCCGGCTTCGCCATGCAGGTCCAGTTGCGAGACGGCAATGCCGACTACAGCAAGCTCCAGGCGATTACGGGGGCCGTTGTCACCAATGCGCAGGCGCAAAGCGCGCTTCAGCACGTCAGTTCATCGTTCCGGTCGATGGTGCCTCAATTCGATGTTGAGATCGACCGAACCATGACCCAGACGCTGCATGTGACGATCGACCAGATATTCTCGACGCTGTCGTCATATATGGGCACCACCTACGTCAATCAGTTCAACAAGTTTGGCCGCACCTTCCAGGTGTATGCTGGGGCTGATGCGCAATATCGTCTGACAACGGGCGATATCGAAAGAATGATGGTGCGTAACAGCCAGGGCAGCATGATTCCGCTGGGCACGGTCGCAAATATCACGCCGTCAGTCGGTCCGTCGCTGATCAGCCTGTACAATCTCTATCCCTCGGCGGCCGTGATCGGCCTGCCAGCGGCAGGTTATAGTTCAGGCCAGTCGATGACGTTGATGGAAGAAATCGCCGACAGGACCCTGCCGCCGGGATCGGGTTTTGAATGGACGGCGATGTCCTATCAGGAGCAAATCGTCGGCGGGCAGATTTACTGGGCGTTCGGCCTGGCGCTGTTACTGGTTTACCTTGTCTTGGCCGGGCAATATGAAAGCTGGTACGCACCGATTTCCGTCATTCTGGCGGTGCCGTTATCGCTGATCGGCCCGATATCGGTATTGAGTGCGTTGCGCATTGAGAACAATCTCTACACCCAAATCGGCATCATTCTCCTGATCGCGCTATCAGCCAAGAATGCCATTTTGATTGTCGAAGTCGCGCTTGAACTTCATGTGCGCGACCGCAAGCCGTTGCTCGAGTCGGCCGTGGAAGCGGCGCGAGCCCGGTTCCGGCCGATTCTCATGACATCGTTTGCCTTCATCCTTGGCGTGGTGCCACTCGTGCTGGCGACCGGAGCAGGAGCCAGTGCTCGCAAATCAATCGGCATCACCGTATTCTCAGGCATGATCGCATCGACGTGCTTGGCCGTGTTGTTCGTGCCGACCTTCTTCGTGGTGGTGCAGCGGTTTGAGAATTGGCTGAAATCCCGGAAAAAACGGCCAATCGCGGCGACCACAGCACCAGATGCGCCAAACACCGCGCCGTAAGTGGCTTCGAGGATCCTTGTAATGAGGGCGGGCACATGTGCGACAGCCGCGTATTGCGGGAAGGAACCGTGACACCAGCCCTTCGAGGCGACCGCGCCGGCGGTCGTGCTCAGTTGCGCACGAAATAGAGGGGCGTCCTGAAGGTGACCCGGTAAGCCGGCGCCGGCACCCACATGATCTCCGCCGTCACGCCGAACAGGCGGTTGTCGTTGTCATCCATGCGGTCGAGATCGAGCCGCAGGACCGGCTTTGTAAAAGCCGCGACATGCACGAAATTCGATAGCTGAGCACCTCCGAACGACTGCACACCGACGCGGCCGGTAAATTTCCAGTTATTCGGCCATTGGTAGTAGCCGCCGACATAGCCGGTGATGCTCGGATGGAGCCTTGCCAGCGGGTGACCGATTTCTACGTGTACATCTTGTACACCGGCGAGCCATCCGCGGGTCCCGTCCTTGTCGAAGGCGTAGTCGAATTCGAAGATATTGTTGAAGGTCGTCGTGGCAAGCGGCCCGTTGGGAATTACCTGCGTAATGGTCGATTGCCAGGTCAGAGTTGGAATTGAGCCGCCGTTTTGCTTGTAGAGGTCGGCCTGAAACCCGATGTGCCAGCTGGTGATTGCTCCCGGCGACCAGCCGGTCAGGGCGGTACCGGTCGAACTGGCTGACACACCAGCATAGAGCGACACGCTATCGGTTACATCAATGGTCATCGGAACATCGACGACCACGCCTTGGGCGGAGGGTAGCGTCAAGCCGCCCGCAGCGGTCGTGTTGGCTCGAAATAGCGCAAGCGATTGCAGTGCCGTGACCAGAGCAGGATTGCCAAAACCGATTGACAGTGAGCCGACAGGTACGCGGGCGTAGGACGTTCTCAAATCGAGGTAGATGTTGGGCGTCGTCGAGGCGCCATTGTCATCATCATCTTTGGTAAAGGCAAAACCGGTAAAGTAGATGCAGATCACACCAGCGAGCGCCGCCTTCAGGCACGTCGAAGATCTGGCGCCTCTTCGATTTCGAAGTGTCACAGCAACCTGCATGATGCTTTCTCGGAGCAGATGTGCCGAAGCTTATATCATTCGGCACGCAAAATTGCCCCCTGCGTCGGGGGGGCGTTCAAGGTGCCGGTCAACACCTACATGATGGATGGCCCGATAAACTATCATCACTCGGGCGCCGCGCCGGTCTAAGTGTCGAGCCGTGCCGGCGCTGGGCAGATCAGGAGGGCCCGGCGGACGGCGGCTGGGAAGCCGACGGCGAGATGGTTCGCGGGGCCTATACGCTGCACGCTTAAATACTGGAAGAGGATCGATGCCGGTGTGGGCCAGCGGATCGAGGATGAGTCCGCGCCGGCGTGGCGCCCAAGGCTACGCAGGGTATCGGGCTGCAGAAGGTATCGGCAAAGGCTGATGACCGGTGGCTGCGGCGTTTCTCCAAGCCTTGCGGCCACCGGCCGGCGTCCTGTCGATGGAGGTAGCCGCGGGCAGAAACCCGGTGGCTCCCGCCATCACGAGGCCGAGGATATGAGCCGCCACAAAGGATCAAAGCGGGACTGTAGCGCCCGAAGAACGCCGCCGCTGCAAGTGCCTCGATAACCTCTTGAAGACGGTTATCTTCAGACGGCCCTGAGCCGATTTACAGCCCAGGCCTTTTTACAGCCCAGGCTTTTTTCAATTTTCAAGCCGATTGATGGTGTGTCTCGGCGAGCGAGCAATGCCGGCCCTCCGTGCCGGCTTGATCATCGCCGTACATATTTTTATGCGCTGAATTTGGAACGACCGGGATCATCCCACGAATACGCCGACTGCGATCATTCCAACGACAATGAGACCAAGACCCCCGACCAGCATCGGCAGCAAAGTGCTCGTGAAATCCGTCGATGAATGATCGTCATCGACATGAAATTGCTCATTGTATCTGTTGAGTGTGGTCATGATGCTTCTCCTGTGTGAAAGACCGCTCACGGTTCTTGCCAAGACAATCTCGTTCACGGTCGGGCCATTCTCTTCAACATACTGCTATGGTTTCAGTCGTGGATCGCGATCAGCGAGTTTGGGATCGCGACATCTGCCCGGTCCAACCTTGCTTCAGCGAATTTCGCCGAGGAATTGATGCCGGCCGCTCGAGGTTCGTATTAAGATATATTCACAATATATCTTATAGGCATCGACCGCAACCGAGCGTCGGCGATTCGATCGACAACTTTTTGTGACGGTATCCAGCGTCTTTTGATGCGCATCGCAGTTCCGGCGAACTGCAGGACGTGATCAGCAGCGCAATGATGTCGCCGTGGGGATCCTGGACTCGATCAACTCGGGCTGAACCCGATCTGAGGATCGACAGGCTGCAATTCCGGTGAATTGATCCAGTTACGATACAGCGTTATTGGCCTGCCAGGTTGCCTTCAGCATCGCATGCCGCTCGGGTCCGCGTGGAAGCGAGCCAATCTTTTGGCGGGGATCATCTGCAACCTTTTTTGGCGTGGCGGGTTTGGACGTGGCGTCAGTCATTTCGGATTCTGGCATCCGATTTGCTCCGACATCAGATCATGAGAGGCAGTTGTAGCGTATCGGAGCACTCCTATGGGGACCACATCCCATTTTGAAACTTTAACCATGCACCACGTCCTGATTCAGGAAAGAACGAAACAGCTTATTTCCGATTTGCGGGGTCTGATTCATCTGCTCGACCGCAACATTCAACTCGCCGAGAAGGCGCAAAACTCCGGCATTCCGAATTTGGACCGCCTGGCATCGGCACGAAAACTCAAGGGCCGGAAAGACGCTTTGATCGCCACGATCTGTCGATTGCGGTAGCGATAACGGGACGAGGGGCTCTCCTCCACTTGTTCGGCCGCTTGTCGCCTGCGATCTCCGGCAGGGGCGAGATAGTGTCTTCCGCCCCCGGGGAAAGCCCGTATCCCGATAGACAATTCTTGACGGCGCGGGCAGGCGTCAAGAAACTCCCGTTCGCATCTTGCCCTTTCCAGGGAATGCAAAGGGGGGCGGGATGAAAGCCTGCCTTGCCCGTTCACGCCGTGGCTGGTAACCCGTGTCGCGCTTCGTTGACATACGACGTCAGCGCCGTTTGTTCTCAGCCGCCCGTGTGAGTTCATGTCCGACAAGAAACCGAAGAAGCCGCAAAAGCTCCGCGCCCGCCTGCCGCGCGGGCTGGAGGATCGCGGGCCAGCCGCGATCGACGCCACGCGGCAGATGGTGGAAAAAATCCGCGCGGTCTACGAGCGTTACGGCTTCGAGCCGGTCGAGACCCCCGCGATGGAATACACCGACGCGCTCGGCAAATTCCTGCCCGATCAGGACCGCCCCAATGAGGGCGTGTTCTCGTTCCAGGACGACGACGAGCAGTGGATCAGCTTGCGCTACGATCTCACCGCGCCGCTGGCGCGTTATGTTGCGGAAAATTTCCAGAACCTCGCGCTGCCCTATCGCAGCTATCGCGCGGGCTACGTGTTCCGCAACGAGAAGCCCGGACCGGGACGCTTCCGGCAGTTCATGCAGTTCGATGCCGATACGGTCGGCTCGGCATCGCCTGCCGCCGATGCCGAGATGTGCATGATGGCCGCCGATACCATGGAGGCGCTCGGCATCCCGCGCGGGCAGTACGTCGTGAAGGTGAACAACCGCAAGGTGCTGGACGGGGTGATGGAGTCGATCGGACTCGGCGGTGATGAAAATGCCGGACGACGGCTGACGGTGCTAAGGGCGATCGATAAGGCTGACAAGTTTGAATGGAGTGAAATCGAAAAATTATTGGGTTCGGGACGTAAGGACGACAGCGGCGATTTCACTAAGGGTGCTAATCTCGACGAAGATCAAATCGAAGCAATTCGTCAGTGCTTGAAGTTCAATGTTACCGTCAATCTACTCCCCGACGGTAAATGGCATAGGCACATGGACGGCGAACTTCCCAAGAAGTTTTGCGGCATGACGGGCGCAGCTACAATGAATGCTGCCCTTTCAGAGTTGGGCGACATTGCCGAATTCGTCATTTCAAGCGGTTACAGCGAAGATCGCATCCGCATTGATCCTTCCGTCGTGCGCGGTCTCGAATACTACACCGGTCCTGTCTATGAGGTCGAACTGCTGTTAGAGACGAAAGACGAGAAGGGCCGTCCCGTTCGCTTCGGCTCGGTCGGCGGCGGCGGGCGTTATGACGGCCTCGTCTCGCGTTTCCGCGGCGAGCCGGTGCCGGCGACAGGTTTTTCCATCGGCGTCTCGCGGCTGCAGGCGGCGCTCACCATGCTCGGCAAGCTTGATACCAAACCGCAGCCGGGGCCGGTGGTCGTCACCGTGTTCGGCGGCGACATCGCGGGCTACCAGAAAATGGTCGCGGAGTTGCGGAGCGCGGGCATCCGCGCGGAGTTGTATCTCGGCAACCCGAAGCATTCGCTCGGCCAGCAGATGAAATACGCCGACAAGCGCCACTCGCCGTGTGCCATCATTCAGGGCACCGACGAAAAGGCGCGTGGCAAGGTGCAGATCAAGGACCTGATCGCGGGCGCCGGGCTGACCTCGATCGAGGATCGCACCGAGTACCTGAAGAAGCAGGCCGAGGCGCAGATCGAAGTCGGCGAAAGCGATCTCGTCACGGAGGTGCGCAAGATCCTTGATAAGCACGACGTGAAGTGGGGTTGATCGTCATGCTCGACCTTGCGCGGGCAGCCACGTGCTGAATGTGAAGACCTGACAACAGAAAAAGCGGATGGCCGGGACCATGGGCCAGCGAAGCGACGCCATTCTTCGAGCGGCTATGCCCGGCCATGACATCAGACAAGCGAAACAAAGCCTGAGCCTGTTCCCCGCAAGGGCGAGGAAGGGCCACCGCCTGATATCTACTTCGGCGCCATCGACTTGAATTTTTCAAGATCGCGCATGTTCATCTTGAAGCCGCCGGGCATCACCACATCGCCAGGTTTCTGACCTTCCTTGCAGTCGCCGGCCCATTTTGCTGCGATGGTGATCTTGCTGTCGCGGGTTCCGAGCTTGCCGCCTTCGCTGCGCGATGTGACCGTTACCGTGTAGGCGGAATTGAAATCACCCGTGGTTTCGGCGTGCGATGTCACGGTCGCGCCGGCCAAGGTACAGACCGAATCCATGACATAGCCGGTCGCGGTTTTCTGGACGTTGGTCTTCGAGCAGTCCTGCTTGGCGGAGGGGGCGAATTCCGAGGTGAATTCGCGGTCCACGGCTGCGCTGGTGCACTGCTGGACCGTCACTCCCGGCATTTTGGCGCTGCCGTGATCGACTTTGATGTCCCATAATCCGGCCTTGCGCAGTGGCAATTGCACCTCCGCCCATGCCGGCGCTGCCAAAAAAAACAGCAGCGGCAGGAAGGGAATCGAGAGTCGAAGAGACCGTCGCATCGCATGCTCCGTCAGTGGATAATCAGGCTCGCAAACGTGGGATCGCGCTGCCGGCTCAATAGCGGGTCCGCAGCGGAGGCTGGTCGGGTCCATAAGGCACCCACCGGCAGGCGAACGAGATGTAGCCGCCAGGATAGGCCTGGACACCGAGGACTTTCGCCACCTTGCCGTAGCGCGCGCAGTGATCGACCGCGATCACGCGGACATCGCCAGTTCCGGCCAGCGAATAGGAGATGATGCCGCCGGTGTCGTTGCCCTTGACGGGCGGCACCCAGTCGGCCCGTGCCGGTCCGCAAACCAGCGCGCCTGTCATCGCCGCCAGCAAAGCCGTTCCGAGCAATCTCATCGTCATCTCCATCGTTGCCGATTCAAGTCTAGAACGCCGCGCGAGCCATGAAAAGAACGGCGGCCGGTGGATATGGAGTTAGGCGGCGGGTGTTGCCGCGCCGCACTTGACCTTGCGCGGGCTTCGCGGCACCGTCTCTCGTGGCGTGAATTTGACATTCGCTACCCGCTTTGCAACGGGATGCAAATGTTAGAATCGGACCACCAGCCTCGGACCACCGGCGGATGCTCTCTATGCGCAACCTTATCACATCCTTGAAGAAAGCCGGCTTTGGCGCTGTGCTCGGCGCAGTGTTGGGGCTGTTTGGCGCCTTGCCGACGGCGCAGGCTTTCAATTTCCCTGTGTTCGGACCGAGTTATGAGGGCCGTTTGCCAGGCTGCGAGGCCGGGCTGCCGGTCATCACGTCGCAATTCTGGGAAAAGGAACGCGCCTTCTGGAATTCGCCGCTGCGGATCACGGCCTATGGCAACGTCCATGAAACGGCGTTCCGGCCGTGGCAGTCCGACAACATCCCGCGCCGCTATTGCACCGCCGACGCGATGGTCAGCGATGGCAAGATCCGCACGGTGCATTATTCGATCATCGAGGATGGCGGGCTTGCCAGCATGGGGCACGGCGTCGAGTGGTGTGTAGTCGGCCTCGACCGCAACTGGGCCTACAATCCGGCCTGCCGCACCGCGCAGCCCTGAAAGGGCGTTCACGCCTGATGCAAGGCACGTCGTCCCGGCACGAATGACCCGGCAATTCATGGTGCTCGCGGCCGTCCCTCGGACGGCATCTCGCGCATGCCCCCCGGTACATGGAAACCGCTGCGAAGTTTTCCCCTGCGGCGTCCACCCGCTATGGTAGACTTGATTCTGCCGGTCTGCGTCAGGGACGCGGAACGGCGGGGCTGGGAGTTTGGCGTCATGAGGTGGGTGTCGCGCGCGGCCGCCGTGCCTGTTCTGTCGTGTCTGGCCCTGCTTGCAGGGTGGACCAGCGGCGCGGCGCAGGACCGTCGCCAGAACGCGCCAGGAGCGTTCGATTTCTATGTACTGTCGCTGTCGTGGTCGCCGTCGTTCTGCGCGGCTGCGGCCGAGCGCGGCAATACCAGTCGGTCGCAGCAGGCCCAATGCGGCGGACGACCGTACTCTTTCGTGGTGCATGGCCTCTGGCCGCAATACGAGCACGGCTTTCCGGATTATTGCCAGCGTCCCGCGCCGCGACTCGATCGTCGCATCATGTCCTCAATGCTGGATTTGATGCCGGCTCCCGGCCTGATCTATAGCGAGTGGGACAAGCACGGCACCTGCTCCGGCCTCGATGCGCAGGCCTATTTCGAGACCGTCCGCAGGGCCCGCGCTGCGGTGAAGGTTCCCGCGGAATTCGTCGATCTGGAGGCGCCGAAGAGCATCGCGCCCGACGATATCGAGAGCGCCTTCATCCGGGACAATCCCGGGCTCAGCCACTCCGCGATCGCGGTGATCTGCGA
>Ga0097682_1001542_pt1 | contig 22021 bp, 19 predicted proteins | sample ThiBio_1000_biof_2_FD_72843 | JGI IMG/M metagenome (GOLD analysis project Ga0097682, IMG submission 72843) | Wastewater bioreactor microbial communities from Cape Town, South Africa - Thiocy_cont_1000_biof - 1398105538229 (version 2) (version 2) ...
ATTTCTCCTGAAGGTGTATAGTTTTGGCGAACATATATTACCTCAGGCGGCAAGGCATTTGCCTTCCTCTTCTAATTTCTATCCATTTCTCCTTCTAAAATGTGTAAAGTCGAGTTTAGAGCCTGTTTGAAAAAGGGATAAAGGTGTGATGAGTAGTAAAATATAAGAATGGAAATTACTACTCGAAAACCTTATCTAACTGATTTAACCGAGGCAGAATGGTCCATTCTTGAACCATTTATGCCCGAAACTAAGCTTCTTGGTCGTCCGCGAGAGCATAGCTGGCGAGAAATCTTAAAGCCATCTTCTATATTGTTAGAACCGGCGGTGCCTGGCGTCACTTACCTCACGATTTTCCCAAATGGCAAAGTGTCTATTACTATTTCAGAGTATGGCGCTTAAATGGCTTTTGGGAGTTTGTTCACACAGCCATTCGAGAGCAACTTCGCCTTAGATTAGGCCGAAATAGTCAGCCAAGTGCCGCCATTATTGATAGCCAGTCCGTCAAAACTACTTTTGTGCGAGGTGAACGCGGCTATGATGGAGGCAAAAAGGTCAACGGTCGTAAACGCCATATTCTGGTAGATACCCTGGGTCTGTTTTTGAGTGTGAAGGTCCACACGGGTGACATTGGCGAACGAGAGGGTGCTAAACTTCTCTTAGCTCCTCTCAAAGATCAATTCCCTCGCCTTGAACTAATTTGGGCTGATGCTGGTTACAATGGTAGCCCCTTTAAGGAGTGGGTTAAAGAGCATCTGAACTGGTTAGTCAAAGTGGTCAAAGGACCTTCTAAGTGGGTCTGGACCGGACCAGGCGCACAACCACCTCCTTTGCCACAAAGATTTGAGATATTACCGCGTCGGTGGGTGGTAGAGCGAAGTTTCGGCTGGCTCACCCGTTCAAGGCGACTGAGCCGGGATTATGAAGGGTTAGCTGAAACCAGTGAAATGTTAATTTACCTGACTATGACAAGGTTAATGCTTTCCCGGTTAAGCCGGCTCTAGCTTTTTCAAACAGGCTCTACAGCAGGATGCAAAGTTATTGAACCGAAGAAGGATAACCACAGTGCCTAAAATAACCGATAGCGTCTTGAGGTGTAATTAAGCACATAAACATAAAAATAACGGTATCCGTTCACAGGGTGTATTAAAATACCCCTTAATGTAAAATAAAGTCATGGAAAAGTTCGAAGTGCCACAAATTCAAGCTGAAACACTTCAGTCCTGGCCTAAGGAGGCCCAGGAATATATTCTGAGCCTTCAGAAAATGCTTGAAATGCTCATCGTGCAAAATCAAGAACTAATCCAAAAGCTTAATAGCGATTCCCAAAATAGTAACAAACCACCTTCCAGTGACCCACCTTTCAAACGCCCGCCTAAAAAGATGAAGGAAAAGTCTGCTAAACCACGGGGTGGTCAGGTTGGTCATAACCGTCATACCTGAGAACTACTTCCTATCGAAGCGGTTGACGAAGTAATCGAGATTTATCCCCACGAATACGACCAGTGCCTTTCTCCTTTACGCGCCAGTGACCAACTGGGCGAACCGCTACGCCATCAAGTCTGGGAATTACCTCAAGGTAAAGCCAGCGTTACGGAATGCCAGTTCTTCTCGCGCCAGTGCAGCGGGTGTAATCATCTGACTAAAAGTGAAAAACACTGGCCTCAACAAATACCGACCGCTCAGTTCGGCCCCCAGTTAGTGGCAACACTTGGCGTTCTACACGGTCAATATCAACTCAGCCTGCGCCAGACCCAGCAAATAGCCTTTGACTTGTGGCAGTTGCCCCTTTCTGTGGGAGGGGTAGCGGATAGCTGTCAAAAAACAAGTACGGCTCTCGCGGCGAGCTACCAAGAAATTGAAAGACGGGTGCAGGACCATCCAACCAACCATGTGGATGAAACGGGCTGGAAACGCGAAGGCAAGTTACGCTGGTTATGGGTCGCCACCAATGAAGCAGCCAGCCTATTCAAACTAAGAAATAACCGGGATGGGCAAAGCCTCAAAGAACTGCTAGGTGAAAACTACGCTGGCCTTATTCATTCGGACCGGCATAGACCTTACCTCAAAGTGGACGCCGCGAGGCATCAACTATGTTGGGCACATCTCATTCGTAACCTACGGGGTTTGTCGCAAAGGTCCGGTTCTGCCGAGAAGTGGGCCAACGAATGCCTGGGCGAGAGTGAAAAGCTCTTTAGGGAGTGGCACCGCTTCAAAGGCGCGCAAATAAGCCGGGCCGAACTCATTGAAGCAGTTGAACCTATACGAGCCGCCTTCAAAGAACAGTTGAAAGTTGGTCAAAGGTTAGGTGACGGGGCGGTGGGGGCATTCAGCCACGAGTTACTCAGGCTAGAAGACCGTCTATATCATTTTATTAAAGAGCGTGGGGTCGAGCCGACCAACAATGCCGCTGAGCAAGCTTTACGCTGCGCGGTAATCTGGCGCAAGAAGTGTTTTGGCAATCAAAGCGATTGGGGCGAACGCTTTGTTGAGCGAATGTTGTCAGTAAAGGCGACAGTTCAAAAGCAAGGGCGAGGCTTTCTGAACTATCTGACTGAATGTTTACAAGCCGAGTGGTACAAGACCCCTGCCCCGACCATTTTTGCTACCCCGTGAACGGATACCATTCTTTTTCAATTTTTTAAAGTTAAACCCGCTAAACCGCTACAGGCTTATAGCCTATTATCTCTAATAACACCTTTCCCCTCGCAAAAGCGGCTTTTATTTTCCAGCCGGGTTAAGAGTCATTTATCCAGAATCTATAGGCTACAGGCAGGTCGCTGGCAATTTTTGTAAAATTGAAAGTTAGGGATTTGCTCTGGCAATCCAGCCCTGTCTGAATGCGGTGAGGGTAATTAAGCCCGTCGCAAGCATCACAATTAAACTTACTGCCAGGGGTACCACTGAAGTCAGTTGGGGCGCTTCCGTATAGAGTAAGGCTATCAATACAATTGTCCCTACCAACCCACCTGTTATCCCCAGGGTTACTATGCCTGCCGGGAGCAAGATCAGGTCTAGAAGAGGCTTATCCAGTTGACTTTTCTTGAGGCATAAAGTTATTGAAACCAGGCTGGCAATAACTCCTGCCAGTAACAAAATAACAAATCCCATCTGTAATAAAAAGGCGAGGGGGGTTAAAGAAGCCTCCGGGGCGGTATTACCATTTACTTTTTGGGTTGAAGCGGGGCCCAGCACCAAAAGATAGCCGACAAGCGTAATAAAGGCCAGGGGGGGCACAGCCAGTAAACCTAAAATATCCCACCGCTTTTTCTTAAAGGCAAAGGCAAATATTGTAATTAAAAGAGGGAGAGCGCCTGCTGCCACCCCCAGCAGGGCCAGGCCTTCCAGCCCGTCAACTATATTCAAGGTTATTTTAATTTCGGGATGCTGTTGGGTGGCCTGTTGCCAGGCGGCCAGGGGATCGCGCACAAGTCGAACGGCTAGCCAGGCGAGGGTGTAAAAAACAAAAGCACAAAAAATAACGATTTCGCTGTTGCGCAGGCGATAAGTCATAGCGGTTAATCTCCCTGGAATTAGATTTACATGCAAATGAGCGTCAATTGACCCTAAAAACAAATCGATTAAAGTCCAGTTTGTTAGAGGATGCTCCTGCAAGAGCTCTTCCATTTCGGCAAGGTAGCGTTCCCGCCAGACCTGGGGATAGAGCCAGAGCAGGTAGCGCGCCAACCTTCGCCTTTTATTCTTATTTGAACCTTTGTCCAAACCAGTTTCCACTCCTAATTTAGGGCCAGGCGTTGTTTTCCGACATTCACCAGTTGCTCTAAGGTGTTGAACTGGTGAGAGAAAGCTTCCTGACCGGTCGGAGTAATCCGGTAAGGATGGCGGCGCTCTTGTGCCTCTAAAGCCTCAATCCAGCCTTTATTTTCTAATCGCAACAGAGCGCCATAAAGGGTACCCGGTTCGAACTGAACTCCACTAAAGGCTTTGATGTCTTCAATAATGACATAGCCGTGTTTTGGCCCATTTGCCAGGCTTAAAAGAATAAGAAAGGCGACATCCGTAAAGCGCCCAAGTTCCGCAGATTGTTTTGGTGACATCGTGACTTTCCAGCACTTACATAAAAAAGAAAAAATGGTAATATTCAGTTATACTTACTAAGTATAACTGAATATTACCATTGAATGATTATTTTGTCAACTGTTTTGAAAGCGCCGCCCTGGTAGCGCAGTTAGAGCAGGGGGTCGCCGGTATCCAGAGTAGCGACGACTTCAAGCGGTGGCTCAGGGTAGCGAGCCGGTTCCACAGCTACAGTGTCAACAACCAGCTCCTGATCCTCTTCCAGTTTCCGACCGCGACCCGGGTGGCCGGGTACCGGACCTGGCAGAGCCTCGGCCGTCAGGTAAAGCGCGGGTCAAAGGGCATAAACATCCTGGCGCCCCGGCCTTTCGAACGAGCCGTCGAGGACAAGGACGGCAGTAGCGAGAGCAGCACAGGCACCCAGGAAGTCGTGCGCGGTATATACTTCAAGACTGTGAGCGTCTTCGACATAAGCCAGACTGAGGGAGCCGAGCTGCCGAACATCACCCCCGATCAGCTCCAGGGTGAGGAAGGCACCGAGCTCTACCAGCGGCTGGACGAACTGGCCGACGCCGAAGGTCTTAAGGTCACCCACTACGACCTGCAGGGTGAGGGTGCCGAGGCCGACCCTGAGTACAACGGCTACTACCTGCCGGGTTCGAAGCTGATCTACGTCAAGCGGGCCAGCACCAGCCAGATGGTCAAGACGCTGGCTCACGAACTCGGTCATCACTTCGACGCGGGCCGGGAAGGCAGCAGCCGGGACGAGCGCGAGACAGTAGCCGAGGCTGTGGCCTTCGTGATAAACAGCTTCTACGGCCTGGACACCACCAGTTACACCTTCCTGTACGTGGCGGGTTGGGCCGCGAAGCGCGACGGAGCCGAAATCATGAGGACGGTGATGACCCGGATCCAGCAAACCGCCCACCGGATGCTCAACCTCCTGGACGGGGCTACTGACCCCTGGGAGGGTAGCGAGCAACCGGAAGCTTAACGGCAACAGCCGGTGCCGGTCGGTGGTCCAGAGATGGGCTGCCGTCCGGCTTTTTTTATGGGTGCGACCTTTAAATCTTTATCTTTATCTCTCTCCTCTTTTAAGAATTTCTCTTGCTCAACCTGGTGGTTGTCTTTGCCAGTGGTATATAAAGCAGCCTGGCAATAGAACAAATGTACGGTTTAATATAATTCCTTTTCCTATTGTTGTTTCTCTTTTTAAGAAAAATCTCAAACCCGGAGATTTTAAGGGGCCACTCCCACTATGAATATAAGAATTCCTGACTACCCTGACTACACCCAGATTGAGTGTGATGTTTACGATGCCAGCCATAGTTATCTCCAGGATAATACCCTTCTTCCTATTAAAGAGGTGGTAGCCACCTTCAGATCGGCCAGCCGGTTCTATAAATTCGATAGCGCGGTGTATGCGGCAGTAGAACATATCGAGTTGAAACTGAAGGCGTTTATTCCAGGCAGCATAATGCCACCTCAGTTTCCCCACAAGCCATTAGAGTGACCCTATAGCGGACAAGATGATCTTTTCGAGTAAAACGGCATAAAATGAGTGCCGTAGCTTATCGAGCCAAGCTGCAGGAGCAATTTACGATCTGGGATGAAGTAACAAAGCTTTCTATGGCTGCCTAAAAGCTAACTACTGACTGAATTTTTTGCCAGGAGAGCCTTGAAGAAGATCATCCCTCTAATTGTCTATTCAAAAATTTTAACTTGACAATACCCGCCAGACCCCAAATTCAGTTGGTTAGCTGTTACAACTATAACGATCTAGGGATCCACTTATAAATCCGCCGGAATTAAACGATTTACACGCTTACGGATAAACATTTGAAGTTATTACCTTTAGAATGATTAAGGTTTAACGTTATACCGGTGGTATGCACATTAGAAAATATCAACCCTTGCAGGAAATTATTTCCTGATAATGTCAGGCCGCCCGGCAACGATACTAACCCTGTTCCCAGCGAAAAGGTTACACGCTGGTTGCAGCCTGCAACCAGGTAGATCCCGGCAGGTATATTCACGGCGTTGTGAAGCTTTACTGTCTGAGTGGAAAACCCGATGGCGTGCGTGGCGTGACTGACTGCATAGGAAAAGGTACCCGTACTACCGGTGTCCTCCTGGGTACTAACTATCTGGTCAAGAGGACTAACCGTAAAGTTAACACTACCGCTATTACCCCCTCCTGGGGTAGGGTTGGTTACAAGGACAAGAAAAGTGCCTGTAGTCGAAAGGGCCGTCTTATTGAACGTAACTCTTAGCTGGGTGGGACTGATATATTGGGTTTCCTGGTCTACTCCATTAAACTTAACCACCGAATTGAGGGTAAAGTTTGTACCTGTGGCCAGAGTAGTCAAAGAGTCCATTTGCTGGTAACCTGTACTAAGGTCCAGGCTGGTAAGGGTTGGTACGGGGTTATTTAGGGTAAGGTTCCCGCTACCCTGGCTGGCTAAATAAGAGCTATTGCCGTTAAAACTGGCGGTAATCCCACCTGGGTAATTCCCCGCGGAAATTCCTGAAAGGTTAACATTATTTAAGGTGGCAACCCCGCTACCATTTGTTGTGGCAGTACCGACATTTTTGTTATTCAGGCTAAAACCGATCGTTACCCCACTTACTCCGGCACTGTTACTACTAAGTGTAGCCGTAAGATTGGTAAGACTATTTACTGTCGCTGTAACATTACCGACCGCCAGAGAAGTAGCTTGAGGGATATTTAGCAGAGCAAAAGCAGAAGTTCCTACCGGACCACTAAAGAAACCACCGATACCGTACCCTCCTGTCAAAGCAGCAGGAACTGGAACCGTCCGGTTTAACACCGTATTATCGCCCAATCTACCGTCCTGGTTATAGCCAAAAGCATAAAGCTTATTGTCATTTCCAAGCGCAAGGCTAAACCCGTCAGCAGCTCTTATAGCTGTGAAATGGAAGCCCGCCCCGGTACCAGTTGGGTTACTTACCTGGACCGGTCGACTGCTATCGGTAGTATTGCCGTTACCGAGTTGTCCGTAAGCATTAAAACCCCAGGCGTAAAGCTTTCCATCGTTACCCAGGGCCAGGCTAAACAAATTCCCCGCTGAAAAATCGGTATAATTAAAACTCCCTGAAGCTCCGGTTGGGGCAGGGACAGCTGCCGGAGAAGGCCTGTTGGTAGTATTGCCGTTGCCAAGTTCACCGTGCGAATTATCGCCCCAGCTATAGAGTTTGCCATCACTACCTTTGGCAAGAGCATGTTTAGCACCTGCCGCGATAGCCACAAAATGAACCCCTACTGGATTAGAAACTGCTCCAGGAGTTTTGGAAACGTTAGTAGTACCGTTACCGAGTTGCCCGCTGCCGTTTTGTCCCCAGCTGTAGACATTGTTATTACTCGCCAGGGCCAGGCTAAACCGGTCTCCTGCCGAAATGGCACTAAAGGTTAAGCCACCGGGCAAGCCACTTACGTCTACCGGAGAGGGTGAAGATTTTTCACCACCATCACCGTTACCTAGCTCGTTATAGTAATCATGCCCCCAGGCATACAAAGCGCCACCGGTAGTAAGGCCGAGGCTAAATTCATTTCCAGCTGAAATTGCTTGAAAAAGAGGACTGCCGGTACTTACGGGGAAAGGTAAATTTAAATCTAAATTCACACCGTTACCCAGTTCTCCATTATAACCGTGGCCCCAGGCATATACGACTCCGTCGTTACCAAGACCCAGGTTATGGACAGCTCCCGCTGAAATTGCTGTAAACTTGAAACCGTTACCTGCCCCAGGAGGTAACAAAACTTTGGCCGGGTGGCTGTTACTGCCGTAATCGGTGCCACCACCCAACTGGTAGGTGCTATTCTCACCCCAGGCGTAGAGATTTCCATCACTGCCCAGGGCCAGGCCAAATTGGAGGCCCGCTTTCGCGGATACAAAATGGAAACCTGCGGCTACTCCTGTAGGTAACTGGACCGGAAGTGGCGACAGTAGTTTGTAAGGTTCGGCGGGCCGGTTCCAATAGCCGCCGTTGCCAAGTTGATTTATATAGTTGCCACCCCAGCTATAAAGCGTGCCGTCAGAGCCGAAACCGAGACTGTAGAGGTTACCAGCCGCCAGGTTCGTCATTCCCAAACCATCCAGCACTCCCAGGTCGATAGGGTGGTTGACAGCATTCTCGCTCCCGATGCCCAGTTCACCGTTTCCATAAGAGCCCCAACCATAAATTTTTCCATCGCTGCCGTAACCAAAGGTATGACCGACACCCATAACCACACCGGTAAAGCTTACTCCAATTGGAGCGGCTACGGGGAGGGGTGTTACGATAGGCCCATTCACGCCATCGCCTAACCCCAATTCATTGTTATTATCGTGACCCCAACCATAAAGCTTGTTGTCGCTGCCCAGCGCCAGGCTGTTATCGCTGTTAGCCCATATCTTGGTAAAATGAAACCCAACAGGAACGCCAGTTGGCAGACTCACAGGCAAAGGGACAAAACTCGCGTCCCGCGAGCCGTTTCCAAGCTGACCCCAACTGTTATTACCCCATGAATACAAATTTAAATCGTTACCAAGGGCCAGGACATGCCCGTCACCAACGGCAAAGGAAGAGAAGCTAAATCCGGCGGTTGTGCCAGTCGGATTATCTACCGGGACAGGGAGGTTTGAGTTACTGCTATCGGGATGACCCAGGTAACCCGCCCCCCACATATATAATTTACCATCACTTCCTTTTGCCACGTTTATACTTCCTCTTGCTTCAAAGGAAGTGTAATGAAAACCACCGGGTGCTCCTGATGGAAGACTTACCGGAACCGGTACTTTGCTGTCAACGTTTGTGCCATTGCCAAGTTCGGAGGCATAATTGCGACCCCAGGCATAAAGTTTATTGTCACTACCCATCCCGAGGGCATGGTTGGAAGCCGGGAAATAAGAGGTGAAAGTTACACCGGGGGTTGGATTGGTTACTTGTTGGGGAATCGAAGCCGAGGTGCGGGAAGTTCCCTGACCAAGGTTGCCATACTGGTTATTCCCCCAGCTAAAAGTGGTAAGCAAGGGCGGCGAGGGCGGATTACTCAGGTTTGAACTGGTTGCTAGAGTTGATACCAGGGGTTGGATGAACCCTATTGAAAGTAACATGCATACCAGGCTTAAACTTCCTATCAATTTTTTGGTGTTAAAAGGACTGAAAAACCCCCAGTGAATAATTTTCATTGCTTCCTCACTTATTTTTAGGCACAATGTCCACGCTAAAATAGTCGTAAAGTAAAAATTAGGTTTCAGCTTTTTGGGTGGCAAATATTGGGAATGCTAATAAGCCGGGCAAGAGGGTTATTCCTTGCTAGTGAAATACTCTTTGATAGGTCAAAGCTCTGAATTTCGCTTTACCCTTAAATAGAAACCCCGGAGATAACTATATTTAAGTAAATTTAGCGGCTGTCCATCAACATAAAAATTTCGGGTTTATTTCGGGTTTTACCAAAACATCGTGAAATCAAGTTTGAGGTAAGGTTACCTTCTTTCAAAAGCCAGTCAGTGATTTGTTTTGTGGAGATTTGAAAAACCTGGATTGATTTTTTTAATACTTTTTTGGTAAAATTTCCCTACATATTAATTTTTTTACTTACATTGCAACAAAATGACACCCACGCATAAACTATTAAGACTCTACCGGAGCCGGGCTAATCTTACCCAGGAGGAGTTAGCCCACCTATTGGGTTTAACCGGTCCCAGGATGCTACAAACCTGGGAGAATGGGTTTTCCTTGCCCCCGGCCAAACGGTTACAAAGGTTACTTGAAATTTTTCACGAGCGTTTGGCTTTTTCCCCTGACCAGGAAGTTGAAGAGGCTGCCCGGTTATGGCAGTCGGTTAAAACCACCTTTGAAGTAGAAGATACCAACCTCCGGGGTTATCCAAATTTTGATGCCGGTTGGTTTATTGAAAAAGTACTTAAATTGGAAAAGATGGCTCTTCCGGCCCTGGCAACCTCCAAAAACGTGCCTTTAATGGGCCGCCAGGAAGAACTGGCGGAGTTGCGGGATTTGTTGGTCAAAGAGCGCGTTCCCCTTATTTGTATGTGGGGGTTAGGAGGTGTCGGAAAAACTCGCCTGGCCCGTGAATTGATTTCAACTTTAAGCCCCTTTTTTGCTGATGGTATTCATTTTATCGGGTTAGAAACCCTGGATAACCCTGCCTTCCTGTTAGCCACCATTGCCAGAAGTCTGAATTTGCCTCTGACCGAAAATACAGACCCCTTTGAAATACTGAAAGCTTATCTGGGTAACCGTGAATTATTACTGATTCTGGATAATTTCGAACACCTGCTAACGGCTTCTTCCCTTGTCCAAAGCCTTCTTGAGAATTCGCCCCACCTTCAGCTTCTAATTACCAGCCGGGAAGCCTTAAGACTGCCCCAGGAAAGGATCTTTTCGCTGGCACCTCTTCCTGCGCCTCTTCCTGAGGGTGAAGATTCCCTGGCTAATAACCCAGCTATAATGCTCTTTTTTGCTTATGCTCAGCAGGCTGAACCCTCATTCAAATTAAAAACGGGAAACCTATCTGTAATTGCCCAAATTTGTTTGAAACTGGATAACCTGCCCCTTGCAATCGAGCTTGCGGCAAGCCGGGTGGGCGTTCTGTCGGTTGAGCAGATAAATGAACGCCTGAATAACGCCCTCAGGTTACTTAATTCACCCCGCCACTCTATTTTCCCGGAACGCCATAAATCGCTCCGAGCCACTCTCGAATGGAGTTACCAGCTACTCCAACCCGCCGACAGGCAACTCCTGGCTTACCTGGCCCTGTTTCGAAATGGTTGTACTGCCGAAGCGGCTGAGGTTATAACCGACCTGGATACTTACCAGGTTTTGGATGGGCTGGGTGCGTTATATAACCAGAATTTGATAATGCGCCTACAGGAAGGGGAAAGCCCGGTCCGTTTTACAATGTTACAGGTTATCCGGGAGTTTGCCTTACAAAAATTTGCAGCAGAACCCCAAAATGAAGCGGCAGAAAGCCGGTTTATCAATTTTTATCTTCAGCTAGTAGAAGAAATAGAACCCAACATTCAGGGAGAAAAGGAGAAGGCAAATTTAGATCGTCTTGAGTTGGAATATCCCAATATCCGGGAAGCTCTCAGCCGGGCCATAAATCGTGGGGATACAAACCTGGCCCTCCGCCTGGGTGGTGCCATCTGGATTTTCTGGTGGCGGCGCGGCTACGTAACGGAAGGTCGGACTTTGCTCGAACAGGCTCTGCGATTATCAGATGCAACTCCATCTACGCTTGGGAAAGCACGGGCCTTGAATGCCGCCGGTAATTTAGCCGATATTCAGGGGGACATAACCTCTGCCAAAGATTATTTCGAGAAAAGCCTCAGCGTTTATGGCGAGCTGGTTGATCTGCGCGGGCAATCGAACGCTCTTAACAACCTGGGCAACCTGTATTCAGTTTTAGGTGAATATGAATTAAGCCGGTCCTGCCTGGAAAAAGCCCTGGAATTGCGGGTAAAAATTGGTAACCCCCAACTTATCGCGGTCGCGCTGCATAACCTGGGACGCCTGGCCCGCTTAACAGGTGATAATATTAACGGTCGGAAGTATTATGAACAGGCCCTGCAATATTTCCGGCAATCCGGTGAAAACAGCTCTCTTTTGGCCCAATTACTGGCCAACCTGGCGAATTTATCGCTAGACCTCGATGACCTTGCGGCAGCACAACAATATGGCGAGGAAAGTTTGGAGTTAGCCCGTTTTCAAAATAATAAAACCATTCAAATATATGCCTTACAGGCCCTGGCCGAAATTGCCCTGGATAGAAAAGATTGGTCAACCGCCTATCAGAACTACAAGCTTGGTTCTGAAATGGCTACCGCAATAGATGATCATATGTGTATGGGAATAACTCTTAATGGACTGGGACGGGCTCATACGGAGCTGGGTGATTTTGAGAACGGGGCACGCTGTTTTTTACAAAGTCGCAAACTCTTCGAAACCATACAATCAAAAGAGGGAATCCTGAATGTGCTGATTAACCAGGCCTATCTTTTGTACCGGCAAGGCGAGCCTCAACGGGCTCTAAAACGGTTGGAGTTTCTTCAAAAACAGGCGGAAAAATGGCATACACCCCTGGGCCCTCGCAACCGGCGTGAAATTGAAAACCTGATTGCCTATTGCTCAAATTCCGGTTAGTTGGCAGAAGAATGAGAATTTGAAAGTTATCAGACGTCCGTTGGTCTTAAAACTTAACAACCCCCTCATAGAAAACCATTACAACTTATTTACGGGGTAACCTTATAGATGTACGGCTCTCAAATACGAGGGATCTAGAAGCAGCGGAACTCTTCTTCAAACAGGCAAGGGCAACGCTCGCCCATAGACCCGAAAAGGTCTCGACCGACGGTCACGACAGCTACCCCCAAAGCCATTCGGAAAACTTTAGGGCTGAATGTTGAGCACCGGACCAACCGGTATGTAAACAATCTGGTAGAGCAATCACACCGAAAAATAAAGCAACGGTACTATGTGATGAAGAATTTTAAGAGCTTTGAAGCAGCTAGTCGGTTTACGAGGGCCTTCGAGGAGCAGAACGACTTCTTTCGATTCCAGACCTACAAGAATGAGAAAATACCTCTTCTGCGGCAGCGGAAGCTCTTAAAGCTGCGATTTGCAGATATTAAAAGGGAATTTTTAGCTGCATGATTCAACTTGGATTATTTTAGCTACCCTCGCCAAATCTGGCTTACTGAGCCTGATTCTGACAAAACTCATTTCTCATTCTCAAATCAATTTACTGGAATCCCCTGGCAATTACACTAATCGGCTCGGTGACACACACGCCCATACCAGTAACTCTATTTATCCAATAATAGGGGACTTGCGTACCCATTCGTTGCGGATTAATTGAGCCACCATCCACTGCGCCAAATCTGAGCGTGTCATACTATGTTTTATACCTTTACCGTCAACCGAGGCGTGTACTTCCCCGCGAGCTGGTTTGTTAAGCAACCGTCCCGGACATACGTTTACATAATCGAGATTCGAAGCAAAGAGGATCTTTTCACCTCGATTTTTGTCTTTAAAAATGTTATGCAAGAGCACACCCTGTAGAAACAATTGCAACCACCTGGTCGGTAGGGCCATGTCCTTTGCACGCCAGGCCGAGAGATTAACCAACCGCTTTACACCATGCTTTGTCATTGCCGCGACAAGGTTTCGCATCAAAACTTCCTGGATGTCGTCCTTTGCCAACGAACGTGGCCCAAAGGCACAGATTACCGCATCTTGCCCTTTTACAGCTCGGTCTACTACATCTGGATCGCGTACGCTGCCTGGTAGGACAATCATATGTTCATTGGTGACTATAAGGGCTTCCGGTCGACGCACAAGCGCTGTTACCGTATGGCCTTCTTTAAGCAAAAGAGGGAGTATTTCCTGACCCGTACCACCGGTTGCGCCAACAACTAAAATGTTCATATATAATCCTTTACATCAAGAGCGTATAATTTATTGCCATAGTTTAAAAAATGTGTTGGGCTATCTACAAACTGTGTGATAATATATGTTATTGTATCATTCAAACGATATGATAACATATATTATCGTATGGAGTCAATGGAGTATTTATGAGAGACTGGACGCCCGATCATCCAAAGGCGAAACTTATGGCCCGCAAGCAGGCAGCAATCCTCGAGGCCGCCCGTCAGGCTTTTTTGCGCGATGGTTATGAGGGTACGAGTATGGAAAGGATTGCTAGCGACGCAGGGGTCTCGATTATGACCCTTTATCGACATGCCGGGGGGAAAGATACGCTCTTCGCCGCTGTTGTTGAAAGCGCCTGCCATCCTGCAGACCAGGTCGAACAAGCGAAGCTCGAAAATTCCCTGAAGAAATCGTTGGGAGATGTGTTGGTTTTTGTTGGTGTGATGTTTCAGGAGCGTCTGGCTAATCCAACAACGACAGCACTATTGCGGGTCGTTATGATGGAGACTTTGCACCACCCGCACCTTGTGGACATGGCCTATAATGGCCTAATCGCTACCCACGAGGACGCACTCGACACCTTTCTAAGCCAAAGAAGTGAAACGGCGGCACTCCCCGCTGAGCAACGTCGAAAGCTCTGCGAAACCTTTTTCAATCACCTTGTGGGTATAGATACTCTCCGGGTTCTATTGGGAATGAAGGGACTCTCCGAACCGGAGATGTTGAGCCGAGCAAAATTCGCAACTACCGAACTGCTGTCTGCATTGGTATCTTAATATGGATGCAGTCCAGTGCGAAGTAGTTTATCTTAAGGAATATCAGACTTACCAGGAAGCTTTAGAAAATATTGGTGAATTTATTGAGAAGATTTACAACACCAAGCGGTTACATTCTGGCATTGGCTACCTGCCGCCAGTAGAGTTTGAGGCAGCCTTTGCAGCCTGAGAAGTTAGCTTTGAAATTGGTCCTGTTAAATGGGTGCAGTCCACAGGAGCGCGAACCCCGCGAACCAGACCAGGGAAAATTAAAAGTACTGCCAGGGGACATTGTCGGTAAACTCACCGGCCACAGTTAGTTGCATCGAACTGTAAGAGGGGAAAAACTTCAGGAATTCCTTGTTAGCCGCCGGGTTGCCTACCGGATTTTGCAACAATGTATCCATCAGGCTGATCATCATTACCAGAAAAAATCCCTCCAGTTCTCCCTTCAGCAATACCCCCAGTAAGAGACCCAGCCCGCCATAGATAAGGCCCTCGCTGAAAAACCCCAGCCAGATTCCTCGGTCTGGTCTTGCTACTAGCCGAGCGGTTTGCCCGTCACCAGCGCCCCATGGCTTATATCACCCTCAAAGATACCCTGATTATCGGGTTCGCGCAGGCTCTGGCGGTTATCCCGGGAATATCCCGCAGCGGCTCGACCATTACGGCCGGCCTGGCTCTGGGGCTTACCCGCGACACGGCGGCCCGGTTCTCCTTTCTTTTGGGGACGCCGATTATTGCCGGGGCCGGGGTCAAAAAGCTGCTCGATATTGCCCGGGCCGGGATCACCGCCGAACAAATCGGATTGCTGATCGCCGGATTTCTTTCTGCGGCGGTAGTTGGTTATTTTTGTATTCGCGTCCTCCTGGCCTATTTGCGCAAAGGTAAAACCTATATCTTTGTCGGCTACCGCTGGGCGATGGCCCTCCTGGTGGTGATTCTGTTGCTAATCAGAGGTTAGAAATTCGCATCAAGTGGCGTTAAGCGAAAGGATTTTTGAAGTTAGGAAGGTTGTGGTTTGTTAAAAGGCCTGGAAAACGCCCTGATTGATTTTGTAAAAGGGTTTTACAGCAATGTCGGCTGGTGGGGCGTCATTGTGATGATGGCAATCGAGAGTACGATGATACCCTTGCCAAGCGAAATTATTATGCCGCTGGCTGGTTGGATTTTGATCCATAATTTGGCTGGAAATTAGCCGGGGTGGCTGCAACTGGTCTGGTCCGGGGTGGTCGGTGGGGTGGACAGCCTCTCGTTCTCAAATACGGCTGCTACGTTTTGAAAAAAGCGGAGCACCTGGAAATAGCCGAACGCTGGTTCGCTCGCTGGGGTGCCCTGGCGGTTTTTATCAGCCGCTTTATGCCGGTGGTGCGTACTTTTATCAGTCTGCCCGCCGGGGTGGTCCACTCCCCTTTTATAGGTTTTTCTGTGCTCACTTTCGACGGGTGAATACCACTTAACTTCCACCCTCCCCACCTTTTACTATACTGACAATGTAAGGGACAGTATAGTATTATTGTACAGCTTGTGGCTAAATTCGAGGGTTGCATATCATCAAGTTATTTCCACCAGTCGTTATAGTCCTGCTTCGTTATATAGCGATAGAGCGTTTGTAAAGGTGGAAACTCCCGGGGGAGATAGAATACCCATAATTCGATTCTTAATACATAGAAAACTTTGTTTAGGATGTCTATGGCAAATTGTAAAAGGAGGAACTGCTACCTTTCTTTTACAATCTTATGTTCTTCCTTCTGCGACTTCTGCGAGTACTTATAGCCTACTACTATAGGGTGATAACAAGATGGGGTACGTAGGGTAGGTAGTAGGAAGGAATGGTGCTTACCAGGCAGTAGACTAATACTGCAACCGCACTTAATTAGAAAGTAACCAATCCCGGTTAGATTCGTAAATTTTACCTGGTGAAGATGCAAATAGGAATAAGCAAGTTAGTTGATGCTCCTCTGCCCGTCGAAGAAGGCATGCTTAAAAACTGTGCTGTTGGCTTAAGCACCTTACATCAACAAATTCCCCATCGCTTTAGATAAGCAAAACGCAAAACCAAGACAAAGAGTTTACGACTTTTCACAGGGCTGATTGGCTCAACTGAGCGTAAAAATGGCTGACAACTGGCTGAACAAGCTGGTGAAACTACTCCAAATGGCATGTAGAGCTTACTTAACCAGGCTTTTTGGGATGCCGATGAGGTTAAAAACGATCTTCAAAACTACTTGGTCAAATATTTAGGCCTTTCCCATGCAGTATTAGTTTGAATGAGACTGGCTTCCTTTAGGAAAGTGACAAGTCAATCGAAGTTAAGCGCCAGTAAAGTGGTACCACTGGCCGGGGTGAAAACTGCCAGATTGGTATTTTTCTAGCTTAAGCTGGCCCTGGATAAAGCCGCACTTTATTTGATCGGGAATTTAACCTACCTAAAGAGTCAATCGAGAATAAAAAACGGTGTAAAGCCGCGGATTTCTCATTTGAGAGTACTTTTGTCCCAAAACCTGAGTTAGCTCGAAAGTTGGTGGCGTGTGCTATAGCGGCAAATACACCTTTCAAATAGGTAACCGGAGACTAGGTTTTTGGAGGGGATCGCAAATTAAGATGATGCCTCAAAAAGCGTGGTAAATTCAACTCATAGAAATTAAAATGAAATTTAAGATACCTTTTCAATTCTCTGCGGAAATAATCACAAATCGCCGGATACCCCGCTTTACAGCCCGGCTGATAACAATAGGACTTATTTTAGTTGTTATCTCGTTGTCCAGCTTATCTTTATGGATAGCTTTTTCAAACCAACAGGCAATTAGTAAAGTTCAAACCTCAATATCCTTGGACAACCTGCTAAGCCAGGCGCTTTTAACAGTCCACAAGGAAGAGTTATTTTTCCGGGATAACCAAATCAGACCGGGCACTGAAGTAAGATCCAGTAGTAAGAATGCTAGCGCTGAATTAATATCTCACCTTAACGAAATCCGTACAAAAGTTAATGCTACCGAACAGGTCTTGATTGATGGCGTGCTGGCAACCCATCAGATTTACCTTGCAAAGATTGAACAGCTTTATGCCGCGGTTGATGCTAATTATACAACTTCCGTATTAGCATTATATGCAGAAGAAGACCTGCTCTTAAACAAAATAGTAAATCAGATCAATCAGATTACCCAAGATCACATAACCCGAACCAATTTCTATCTGGCAGAATTGGAGGGATCACAACAGTTTATTTTGATAGCTACTCCGATTGTACTAATTTGTGGTTTAGGAATGATCGCCTTTTTCTCTTTTTTGTTGCGAACCTACTGGCGGCAGAGTCTTGCAGACAAAATATTAAATAAAGAGTTGCAGTTGGTCAACGAGTCTATAACCAGAACGTTAGAAAAAGAAAAAGAGCTTAATGAGCTCAAATCTCGCTTTATTACAATGGCTTCTCATGAATTCCGTACTCCTTTAACAGGAATATTAGCAACGGCTGAACTGCTTGACCACTACTGCCACAAATGGTCAGTTGAAAAAAGAAAGGAACTTTTTGGCCGCATACAAAAAGCTGGCGGAAATCTGGCCCGAATGCTGGATGATGTGCTAATAATTGGCAAAGCCGAGGCAGGCAAGCTGGAATTTCAGCCAACCTGGCTTAATTTAACCCGGTTTTGCCAGGCGGTGGTAGAGGAAATTCAGGTTAGTATTACCAGTGGCTCTTTCATCCACTTTGTTAGCGAACCTGAAAGTATAGAGGGGTTATTCGATGAAAGGTTGTTGCACAGAATTCTGAATAATTTACTCATAAATGCTATTAAGTATTCCGTTACGGGGAACCCCGTGTACTTTAAACTTTCTTGCCAGGATAACCAGGTCGTCTTTGAAATAAAAGACCAGGGAATAGGCATACCGCCTCTTGACCAATCGAAGGTCTTTGAGAACTTCCATCGGGCCAGCAATGTTGGTACGATTGCCGGCACGGGGTTAGGATTAGCCATCGTCAAAAAAGCAGTTGATGCCCACGCTGGTCAAATTGCCTTGACAAGCGAAGTAGGCGTTGGTACCACTTTTACGGTAAGGTTGCCGCTTATGGTTCTGTCACTTAGCAACTCACAGTAAATTGATTTTAGGTGAACATATTAGTATTGAGGAGCAGAGTAATTTGGGTCAGGTTCAACAAAGTAGATTTTTTGGGTTGACTCAAAAAACTTAATTTTTATTGAATTAAAAATATCTAACCTCTTTGCAAGTTGTTGGTGCAGACCCCAGCAACCAGAAGGTAATGTCTGTGCAGGACGGAACGCCTTACCACACAGCGGGGCGATAAAAGGGTTTATTGCCGCCTACCTTTTCCATCGAGCGTTTACTAATTACCGGCTTTTTCACCAGGCTACAATTCTACCTGCCATTTATGGCAGGCGCAGGATTAAATGAAAAGCAACCCCCGACCGCTATTTTGAGAAGTTAAAGATTTGATAGGGAGGGTAGAGGCTGCTTGAGCCGAGTTAGTGGCTAATCCAGGCGAAGTGCTGGACCTGGTCAGCAATGTTGCGGATAAGTGACTTGTCATTCATCCGCCTTACTTTCCGATTTTTTCTGATGATTTATATAGTTAAGAATGAGTGATTTGGAAAAGATGACGAAGATTCTGATAATTGAAGATGATGATATTATTATTGCGACCGCCAGGGACTTATTGGAGGCGGAAGGTTATGAGGTAATTACTGCCGAAACTGGCCAACAGGGTATAGACCTTGCCCAGCAGCAAATACCTGACTTGATTATATGTGACGTAATGATGCCGGGAGTGGACGGCCATCACGTCTTGGGGGCCTTGCGCACGATACCCGAAACCAACGCTATCCCTTTTATTTTCCTTACCGCAAAAGCCGATAAATCGGATATTCGCCAGGGCATGAAATTGGGAGCAGACGATTACCTGACCAAACCCTATAACCGCATAGATTTGCTTGACGCCATATCCAGCCGCCTTACCAAACAAAATGTTCTCAACCAGCGGTTTTACGACCAGGTTCAACAGGTTGAAGCCCGTCTGAATTATGCGCTCTATTACGATACCCTGACCGGCCTACCTAACCGGCTGCTTTTCAGAGAACAGTTCTTAAAAATTCTCGCGGCCAAACCCATCGCCGACCCGGTAGTTGCGGTCATTTATCTTTCCCTTGATCGTTATAGTCAGATTAGAAATAACCTGGGGTTAAACTCTGCAAATTTGCTGCTCAAAGCTGTGGCAGTGCGCCTTAAAGAAACGCTAGGCGAGAATGCTAGTATTTCCCGGCTACAGGCAGATGAGTTTGTCCTTTTTATTTCCGGCAATTCGGCCAGTTTGAACGCTGCTCAGACCTGCCAGGCTATCCTCGGAAAGCTAGCCTTACCCTACGAGCTGAACCAGTTGGAAGTTTACACTACCGCCAGCCTCGGTATCGGTTTATATCCTGAAAACGGCACCGAACTTGAAGAATTGCTGGATAATGCCCGTATTTCTATGCTGTACACGCGGGAAAGGGGCGGCAACAATTTTGAGTTCTACAAAGCTGAGAAGTTCACGCGCTCGCTAGAGCTGGTCAAACTCGAAACGAGCCTCCACCACGCCCTCGAACGTAATGAGCTCGAAATACATTATCAACCCCAGGTTTCAATCCAGCAGGGTAACATTGTGGGGGCGGAAGCTCTTTTACGCTGGAAACATCCAGAAAAAGGCTTTGTGCCGCCGGTTACTTTTATCCCGTTAGCCGAGGAGAATGGCCTTATTCACGAAATTGGCGATTGGGTGCTTAAAACAGCTTGCTTAAAGGTGAAAAGTTGGCAGAAAGCCGGGCTGCCGCCTATACGCATCTCTGTAAATGTTTCAAGCCACCAAATTTACCGCCCAGATTTTTTGGATAAAGTTAGGCGGATTACCCAGCAAACCGGTCTGCCGCTGGAAAATCTCGAGCTGGAATTAACCGAAAGCACTCTGCTGCACGAGGTATCTATCGCTAATATTGTCCTGCGCCGGTTGCGGGCGGTCGGGATAAAGATTGCAATTGATGACTTTGGCACGGGCTATTCGTCCCTTAGCTATCTTAAACAATTCCCGTTTGATACTCTCAAGATTGACCGGCAGTTCGTCCAGAACATCGGGCAAGATCCCGAAAGTTCAGCAATAACCCTGGCGACCATCCAGATGGCGCATAATCTTAACCTTAAAGTTATCGCCGAGGGGGTTGAAACCGAAAGCGAACTTGAATTTCTTCGCAAGCATGCTTGCGAAGAAATTCAAGGTTATTACTATAGCCGCCCACTACCTGAGGGAGAGTTTGAAAAATTGCTAGCCTCCAACAAACGGCTGGAAGATGTAAGCTACCCTTTTCAGGAAGTTTTGTAAAGAAAAGAGTAGCCTAACAGTTTAGAGCTTTTTAGATAATCTCCGGGCCTCCCCAACCCTTACGATATTTCAACTAAGGGCCTATCCGAAAATATTAGAAAGGATAAAACAAGCCAAAACCTAAGCATTCTCTCACAAATAGCATTTGCTTTCGGGGCGGCTATTGGCGTTTTTAAGATTTCAATTCCGGCTCCTTTGGCTACTCGTTCAAATTCTGGACCGAATTTTCGGTCATTATCCCTTATCAAATATTTTGGCCTTTGTCCAAAGGGAATAGCTTCCCTGAGCTGCTGAGCTACCCATTGGTCAGTTGGATGCCGGGTTACTCCGAAATGGATTATGCGCCTGGAAGAGTGTTCTATCGGGAAGAACGCGTAAATTTGTCGGAAGAAAATATTAGTCACTGGTAGAAAATTACACGACTAAATATCACCAGCGTGGTTTTTAAGGAAGGTTTTCCAATTCTGACCACTAGGGCGGGGAGACCTGCCAGGTTGCATATATTTGAGGACAGTTTTTTTTGAAACCTTGATATTAAGCTTGAGGAGTTCTCCCCTGATACGTTCGGCTCCCCAAAGGGGGTTGACACGAGCCATTTGCTCAATGAGTGCTTTGGTTTCAGTACCAATTCTTGGCTTGTAGGATTTAGGTCGAGATTTAAACTTTCAGAAAAGGCGAAAGCCCTCTCGATACCAGCGAAGAAGCGTATCTGGTTTCAAGATGAATAAAACTTGCTGCCACCTCTTTGACCGGCTGGCTAGAATTGAGAGTAAGAACCGGTCGAGTGGTCTGAATAAAGGCTTCTTTATCTGACGGTTGAGCACAATAAGTTGTTGCCTGAGCAAGGCATTTTCGACAATTAACTCCGATTATAGCGATTCAAATCGGAAATGGTTTCAATTACTTGGGAAGATCTAGCTGGTTTAGTGATTTCCAAGAACCATTTTTGGATCCGCTCCAAACCTTGGCTAACCATCTTTATCAAAGCTCCAATCAACAACTTTTCCTATCTTCTTTTTACCCCCAATAGTTAATAAATGCTAAAGATATTATACTCGGATCTGAAAAGTATCCATGACAGGTGCAACATCATAGGTGAATTTCTGGATGAAGACCCATAAACGGATCCATTCCTCGCTGGGCTATCTAACACCAGCCGAGTTTGAGAGCCAATGGCAGGGTCAGCAGCAAGCCTAGAAAGCTACTCAACCAGATTTTGATTGTTAAAGTACAGAAGCAAGGGCGCATTACAAAAGTGAAATCACCGGAAATTCAAACTTTAGGTGCAAGATTACTGAATGTGCCCCCTAACTTCTTCTCGATTGCAATGGGTTTGTTCGGTCTGGCAGGAGTCTGGCGATTGACCACTAATTATTACAGTTTGCCCGGTCCCGTAAGTGAC